>Ga0116204_1000497_pt1 | contig 22473 bp, 15 predicted proteins | sample LakKivwa52mmetaG_FD_94481 | JGI IMG/M metagenome (GOLD analysis project Ga0116204, IMG submission 94481) | Anoxic lake water microbial communities from Lake Kivu, Rwanda to study Microbial Dark Matter (Phase II) - Lake Kivu water 52m metaG | ecosystem: Environmental > Aquatic > Freshwater > Lake... | reverse complement strand
AACCGGAATTGTATCTGTTCCACCGCAAACCCCGGCTGGTACTTACACTATCACCTACCGGATTTGCGAAAAACTTAATCCTACGAATTGTGATGATGCTATGATTACAGTTGTTGTAATAGCGCCGACCATACTGGCCATTGATGATGATTATTCACCAAGTCCAGTAAACGGTTACGATGGTAATTCCAATGTTGGTAATGCTTTGCTAGCGAATGACCTTCTGAATGGCGATCCTGTTATCCTCAGTGAGATTACCATGACGGTGCTGACTCCTGCAACACCTCTGTTCCCAGGCGCCAACGTTCCGGGAGTTGCAACACCAACCGGAATTGTATCCGTTCCACCGCAAACACCGGCAGGTACCTACACCATCACCTACCGGATTTGCGAAAACCTGAATCCAACAAATTGCGATGAAGCTGTAATCACAGTAGTGGTAACTGCGGCTCCGATTGTAGCTAATGATGACAATTATGGACCGCTAAATGGTTGTGTTGGTAGTGATAATGTTGGAAATGTACTGGTGAATGATAAATTAAACGACAAAGACATCATCCTGGCTCAAATCACCATTACCATTGTTGACCAACCAACACATTCCGGTATTTCACTCAATACTGCGACCGGCGTTGTTAGCGTGGCCTCGGATACACCTGCAGGTGTCTATACCTTTACATATAGGATATGTGAAAATCTCAACCCGACTAATTGTGATATAGCAATGGTTACAGTCGTGCTTTATGAACTGATCATGGGCTGTCCCGATGATATCGTGATTTGCAACGACCAATTGCCGCTTACATTATCGGGAGGAACACCCGTTGGTGGAGTTTACTTCGGACCTTATGTAACAGGTATTGCAACAAATACTTATGTGTTTGACAATGCACCATGCGGAGTTTACACCATTACCTATAGTTACACCGATGCCGACGGCTGCTCACGTTTCTGTGAGTACCTGATAACAGTGTATGAAGCGCCTAAACCCGTAATCGTTGGATTGGACGAGGTGTTTACCTGCTCAGAGGTTGAGTATTCCATTGACGAGCAATCGGTTTGCGTCGGCCAGGCAATAGTGTATAGCTGGACAGTTAGCGGCGGTGTGTTTGTCGAAAGCGGCACGGTAACCCATACCACCTCAGGCGTAGCTACGGTTACTGTACAATGGGATAATAATCCGCTTGCGTCAGGAACTATCACCGTAACAGCAACTGTTGAAGACTTGAATACCTGTATAGGTTTTGACGTGAAGACAAACATAGTCAAAATGCTTCCTGCCCTTGCCGGTCAGGTGAAATACTGGAACCAGTTTGAGACTTATATGCCAACGCCGTTCCCAACACAGGATTACGCTACCTATCCGCACGACTACTTCTATGTTACACTTTGTGTAATAGATGGTAACAATGTGCTGACGGAAATTGAAACAGTTAAGGTAGAGCCGCGCCAGCAGCCCGATCTGATCGAGTTGATGTCGTACTTCAAGTTTACCGTTCCGGTTGACGATTTCGGTTGCGAAGGTTACCTGTTGAAGATATGGGATGGCGGATTGTACTATCATTACGCCTTCCCGGGTGGCACAGGAATTCCACCTATTTCCGGTACCCAACTCGGCGCCAACTACACCTATAATAATTGGGGTGGGGTTAACGCTACCGATGCTCTGGCAATCCAGTACATGGCTACTCAGGTTCCAATTAATTTGGCGCCATACAACTACAACTGGCTTGATTCTATCTGGAAGACGCCAAGATATGGCTACTACTCACATTCCATTGCTGATGTGAATAGCACAAATCCATACAAAAATGGTGGAATAACGGCATTGGATGCACTCACAACCAACTACCGCTCAGTCGGCCTGATGGATGTATTCCCGCATTTGGATCCGAATATCCAGTATTCACCCAACTTCCGGGTTACTGGAAGAATGGTGCCTAAATTGCCGCACATGACCTGGCCAAAACCATTCGACTATGAATTTGATGGTAATGGAAATCCAATTCAGAATAAACCGTTTAATCCGGATGATGTTCCATTCTTCCATAGCAATACATCCTATCTATACTTCTCCTCTGCACTGGATCATATTTACACCAGTACACAATTGCCGAGGATAAGCGACAAGAACTTCATCAACATCTACTACACAGCCCTTGGTGACATCAACTCTTCTCACATTCCAACATCAGATGGATTCAAAATTGAATCTGAGATTGGTCTGGTGTACGAAGGACGTCGCACCGTATCCAAAGGCGAAATAGTAGAGCTACCTGTCAGGATCAATACGGCCACCGAACTTGGAGCAGTTACTTTAGGATTGCGCTACCGCACCGACCTGATCGAAGTGCTGGGCGTTGATTACGAAATCAGCAACATAGATCAACAGGCCGGAACCATCAGGCTCGCCTGGTCAGACCTCTCGCCGGTATATCTTGGCAGTAACGACACTCTCGTAAAGATCAGGGTAAGAATTCTGGACGATATCCGTCCCGATACCCGGTTCTTCACACTCGAAGGCATGACCGAGCTGGCCGATGGCTACGCACGGGTGCTGACCAACTACACACTCAAGACCGATGCACTGACCACCGAGGCCATCAGCGAAGAACTCTACATGACCAACTATCCGAACCCGTTCCGTTATTCCACCACAATCAGCTACCACTTACCCGAATCGGGCAAAGTAGAGTTGATGGTGTTCAACCAGATGGGACAGATAGTGGATAAATTGGTAGATGAGTATCAGCAGGCAGGTGTTTACAAAATCGAATACCAGAACATGAACCTGAAACCGGGAGCATACAATGTCCGCATTATCCTCACTGGTAAACAGGGACAATACATCAAGACCAATACCGTCATCCGCGCACAGTAGCGGAAACATAAAGGGTCTGTGATGACCACCAAAAAAGCCGGGGGAATTTCCTCCGGCTTTTTTTATATGTCTCAAAACTCCCTGATTAATTTCCCCAATCCAGCCGATTCCGGCCATTTAGTCCCCCCAAAAAAAATACCTTTGCAAAAACCCTTCTGATGAATCGTTACAGGCATATTTTCTTTGATCTCGACCGAACCCTTTGGGACTTTGAGCGCAATGCTTTTGAGGCCTATTCGGAGATTTATGAGAAATATGATCTCAGGCTCAGGGGTGTGGCTAACCTCGACCATTTTGTGAAATGCTATCTGCGGCACAACGATGAACTCTGGGCGCTTTACCGCGATGGAAAAATTGAAAAGGAATACCTCCGCTGGCGTAGATTTGAAGTTACCCTGAATGATTTTGGTATTGACGACCAGGGACTTGCCCAAGATATTGGTAATGATTATGTTACATTGAGTCCTCAAAAAAAGCATCTACTTCCCAATGCTCTGGAAACGCTCGATTACCTTCGCGGAAAATACAGGATGCACATCATTACCAATGGCTTTGAGGAGGTTCAGTTTTTGAAACTTGCCAATAGTAACCTCCACCACTATTTTCAGCATGTGATCACTTCTGAGGCTGCCGGCGCCAAAAAGCCGGATCCGGCCATTTTTCGTTTCGCTCTCAGTAGGGTAGGGGCTGTGAGCGCCGAATGCCTGATGATTGGCGATGATATCGAAACCGACATTTTGGGCGCATCAGCGGTAGGCATGGACGCCATTTTCTTCAATCCCGGCCGGGTGGAAAGCGCCAACCCCGCCATGACACAAATCTCCGACTTAATCGAATTAACCCAAATACTTTGATGCCATGAGAAAATTATCATTTACTGCCCTGGTTCTTCTGCTAATCCTTTCGTTTTCATGTCGTTATTTCAGAAAGAAACCTGCTGAAACGAACCTTCTGTACAAAACCCTGGTGAGCGAAATAATCGCCGGTGATTCAGTGTATTACAAAATTGATTTGAAGAAACCGGTTTTCGTACTTAATGATAGTCTGGATGCGTCATTGAAGGAATTGAACCAGGCGATGGAAAGTTTCCTGGATACTGCCACATTCTATTTTTGGGGCACAGACACCACTGGAGCCATCGAAATAGTGAAGGAAACCGGCACATCGGGCTTTTATTTACTGATGAATAACTACCGGATTTTAGATTCGACGGATAAAATCATCAGTGTGGTTTTCGAAACTTACAGTTATGCACTTGGTGCTCACGGTTTTACTGCTATAACCACTTTTAATTATGATCTCCGTAGAAAAAAAATGCTTGAAGTAGGTGATTTAATAGACTTTTCAAAGCCTGATAGCCAGGAAGTTTTAAATAACTTGTTGAAGAAATACCTGGTTGACGAGCAGAATTGTTTTGATGTAGAACCTTTTGCTGATAAGGATTTCAGCCGATTTGCCCTCGACCCTGATCATGTGGTTTTCTTTTATGAGGCTTACGAATTAGGCGCCTATGCTTGTGGATCGGCGGAAATCAAAATCCCGAAAGCCGAACTTACATTAGCAGGCATTTTTAAAGGTGAGCCCGATAATGCTGACTTAAAGAAATGAGCGGTTGATTCTGCTAAAAGCCTGCGCTCCGGGTATAATTTACGAGTTCTATCGCCTGCCGCGCTTCGGCCACATCATGCACCCTGAGAATATCAGCGCCGTTGAGGAGGCAGATGGTATTTAACACAGTTGACCCGTTGAGTGCCAGGTCAGGACTAATGTTCAAGACCTTATTAATCATTGATTTCCGTGAAATTCCGGCCAGAACCGGGCAACCCGGTGTGGTGAATTTTTTCAAGGAATTCAGAAGCATGTAATTGTGCTTCAGTGTTTTGCCAAATCCAAATCCGGGGTCAAGAATGATGGGTGACTGGTTCCCAAGAGCCTTTAGCTGGTTGAGTTTTCGTTGAAAAAAGTCAAATACCTCGGTCACAACATCCTCATATTGAGGATTGAGCTGCATATTCTGCGGGGTTCCCTGCATGTGCATCAGGACGTAAGCCACGTTTAGCCGGGCAATCAAAGGCAGCATATTATCATCCATTTCTCCTCCTGAAATGTCGTTGATCATATCTGCACCGGCGCTGACTGCTTTTTCGGCGATAGTGGCCCGATACGTATCCACGGAGATAATAGTTTCCGGATATGTTTTACGGAGCTCCGGAATTAGCCATTCTAATCTATCCCATTCATTATCAGCATTAATGGGGTTGGAAAAAGGCCTTGTTGAAACAGCCCCAACATCAATGATTGCTGCTCCCTGCCGGATCATTTCGCCAGCTTTATCAACAGCAGACTGTGTTTTCAGGTATTTGCCGCCGTCGTAAAAAGAGTCCGGCGTAATATTTAGGATACCCATCACCACCGGTGTTGATAGATCCAGGGTGCGGAACTGCCACTGAATTACTCTTTTTGAGGTCATTACGTGTTGAAATATAAACTTTTACGTTTCGTTAACATGCGGCTAAATTAATCCAATTTATCTTTGACGACAATTTCAATCATCAAATTAATATCGTAAAGTCATGAAAATCAAATTCTTTGCTCATTTGATTGTAATTTTGGGTCTGATTGTGTTTTTTCCGGTCACTGTTGCTGCCCAACAAACCGAGGAAAAGCCTCTTTCACGTGAAGAACAGCAGTTGATGAGGGTAAACGATAAAGTCTTGCGGGCAGAATCATCGGTTGACAGAGCTCAAAAAGAATTAAGCACCGCCGACAGCCTTACTGCTGCAGGAAAGCAGCAATTGATTACTTCAAAGGAGGAGCTTAACAGTGCCAGAGGGGAAAAGTCTCAAATTGATAAAAATTGGGCCGCCGATAAAAAAGAGCTGGAGAAGCAAATGAAATCTGCCGATCGCACCCAACAGGAAAAGCTCAAGCAGGAGATGCGGCAGCTCGATACCCGTTACCGTGAGCAATCCCGCGAGGTGGACAACCGTATTTCGGAAGCCGAAAGAAGCTATGACAAAGGAAAATCGAACATTGAAAAAGGCCAGGAAAAAAAGAAAACTTCAGGTCAGAAATTGAAAACTGCGGAGAAATCTTTGTCCGAAGCCAATAAGGAAATGGAAAAAATAAATCCAACGGCACAGCCTGAAGAAAAATCCGTCAGGAACAAAAGCCCGTTCAAAAAGAGTAAAGAAGAGGATGGCTCAGGGGATAAAGGTAGTGACCAATAAAGCCATCCCCAATTTTTTAATCAAATCGTTCACAACATGAAGCAACAAACCATGAAATCCATCGCAGGATGGACAATCATTTTTGTAACCGTTTTTTCGGCTGTATTGATACATTTTTTTGAGCAATTCAGCATCCTGTTCCTTTTCCTGCTGATTTTTGAGATCATTCTCGCCATCAGGTACCGAAAGATTTTTTCGCCTGCGATGGTCAGGGTGAGCCAAATACTGATCGGGTTATTGTTTTTGTTTTCAGGATTCGTAAAAGCCGTTGACCCACTGGGTACGGCTTACAGGATAGAGGACTATTTTCATGCTTACGGGTGGCAGCACGATTTTGTCGTTGCACTTGTTTTATCGTTTGTGCTCAATACAGCCGAATTATTGGTCGGCGGATTAATACTTTTGAACATAAAACCACGGATAACTCCCTGGCTGTTAGCATTTATGATGGGCGTTTTTACCTTGACCACACTCTACGACGCACTCTACAATCCGGTACCTGATTGTGGTTGTTTAGGTGACGCAGTGAAATTGACCAATTGGCAAACATTTTATAAAAATCTGGTAATCAATACTTTTGTTTTAATTGTGGTTTTCGGTCGTTTACGAGTCAGGGCGTTGTTTGGAAATGTGACAGAGTGGGGTTCTGCTTTTGTAATGGCTCTGCTATTCACATGGTTTCAGTACATCAATTACGCCGACCTGCCGTTGCTCGATTTCAGGCCTTACAAAGTAGGAAATCGCATCACACCCGAAAATCCACAGCCAGTTAAAAATTTCCTCACCTATAAAAATAAGCTTACGGGCGAAACAAAGGAATATCTCTCTCCAAATTTCCCTTTCGATGACCCGGAATGGCTCGAAAACTGGGAATTTGTGAATATGCGCACGGAAGACCCGAACAAAATCACGGGGGTGAACCTGGCCATTATGGATCTGAATGGCGAAGACGTAACACAGATAATTACTCAAAATCCTGATTATCAGTTTTTTGTGGTTGCCTGGAATTTGGAGAAGTCCGACCGTGAAGCTTTCCGCAAAATCAACGAATGGAGCAGGCAGGCTGAGGAAAAAGGAATTCGTGTGATAGCACTCACAAGTTCGGAGGATTTTATAATCAGCCGGTTCATTGAAGAAAATGAACTTCACGCTGCAATCGAATTTTTTCATGGAGATGATACGGAACTGAAGGCTATGGTGCGTGCCAATCCTGGTTTAATCCTGATCAAAGATGGTTTAATCATTCAAAACTGGCATCACAACAAAATTCCTGACTGGGAGTCGTTGAACCGCGATTATTTCAGTAATCTGTAATAAAGTTTCAGGATAATCAATTTTCAAAACGCTTAAACACGGTATAAAAGCAACTAATTCTGTTTGCTTTTGTAATGATTATGCTTGAACAAACCTCAACCCCCTACGTTATTGCTACGATTTTAAAGAAATAATTGACTAATGAATTATAGAAAACAGTTCACACTTGACAGAGAGGACAAAGTCTTCACTATCAGGAACACTCCAAAAGAAACGCTTACCAAATGGTATTACCTGATGACGCTTGGTCGTCAGCTGGACAATAAGGCGCCCAATTACCTCAAGCAGGCACTCGGATGGTCATATCACGCCCCTTTTGCCGGGCATGACGGAATTCAACTGGCTATAGGTCAGGTTTTTGAAAGAGGTAAAGACCACTTGTTCCCCTACTACCGCGATATGCTCACAGCCATTTCCTCAGGACTTACGGCTGAAGAAATTATTCTGAATGGCTTATCCAAAGGCACCGACATTGCCAGTGGAGGGCGCCACATGTCAAACCATTTCGCAAAGCCGGAATGGAATATCCACAATGTGTCATCAGCCACCGGCAACCACACACTACATGCAGTTGGCGCTGCACGTGCAATGAAATATTACGGCGCCGATGCAGTAGCCATCAGCTCCCAGGGCGAGTCATCCACTTCCGAAGGTTATGTGTATGAGGCAATTAACGGGGCTGCAACAGAAATGCTTCCGGTAATTTTCGTTTTTCAGGATAATGGTTATGGAATTTCTGTTCCCAAAGAGGAGCAAACAGCCAACTCAAGAGCTGCCGATAATTTTCATGGTTTTAAAAACCTTCGGGTGATCTACGCGAATGGTAAAGACCCTTTCAGTTCAATCAATGCCATGCTGAAAGCAAAGCGGATTGTGAAAGAAGAAGGATTGCCCGTGATTGTCCACGCCAATTGTATCCGGATGGGTTCGCACTCCAACTCCGACCGCCACGAATTGTACCGCGACGATGTCGAACTTTCTGAAGTGGAGCTGCTTGACCCGATGAGGAAATTTCGTGAAAGACTGATCTATGCCGGAATTTTTACTCAAACCGAGCTGGATGAGCTGGACGAAAAAGCCAAAGCAGAAATTTCAGCAGCCCACAAGAAAGTTTTAAAAGCGCCGGATCCAGATCCAAAATCAATTTTCGACTTTGTGATTCCTGCGCCTTATGTTTCAACCAAATTTCCAAAAGGTCTTCATAATGGTGAAGGCCGGCGGATGAAGCTGATTGAAGCTTTAAATACCACACTGAAGGAGGAGTTTCGCTTCAACCCTGACACATTTATCTGGGGTCAGGATATGGCCAACAAGGATAAAGGAGGCATCTTCAATGTTTCCAAAGGTTTGCAGCAGGAGTTCGGCCCCAGGAGGGTATTCAACGCTCCGATTGCTGAGGATTTTATTGTTGGCACAGCCAACGGCATGTCCCGGTTTGATAAGAAAATCAGAATTGTAATCGAAGGCGCTGAGTTTGCTGATTACTTCTGGCCTGCCATGGAACAGTTTGTTGAGCTAACCCATGATTACTGGCGCAGCAACGGAAAATTTGCTCCGAATGTAACCGTGCGGCTTGCTTCAGGTGGCTATATTGGTGGTGGTTTGTATCACTCGCAAACCATCGAGGGCGCTCTGACGACATTCCCGGGTATTCGGGTGGTATATCCATCTTTTGCTGATGACGCAGCCGGATTACTCCGAACCAGTATGAGGTCGGAAGGGCCAACCATGTTCCTCGAACCAAAAGCGTTGTACAACGATCCAATGGCCGAAACCGAGGTCCCCGATGAGTTCGAAGTTCCTTTTGGAGTAGCGCGTATCCGCCGCAATGGTTCCGATCTCACCATGATCACTTATGGCAATACTACTCATCTGTGCCTCAAAGCAGCCGAAATGCTCGAAAAAGAAGAGGGTAAATCTGTCGAAGTACTTGATCTCCGATCGCTGATTCCTCTGGACAAAGAGGCGATTCTGGAATCGGTACGCAAAACCAACAGGGCTCTGGTGGTTCATGAGGATAAGGTTTTTGGCGGATTTGGTGGCGAGATTGCGGCGATGATTACCGATGAGGCTTTCGAGTTTCTTGATGCACCCGTCAGACGTGTTGGCTCAACGTTCACTCCGGTTGGATTCAACAGGATATTGGAAAAGGCCATTTTACCGGATGTTGACAGAGTATATCACGCTGCTAAAAAGCTGCTTGAGTTTTAATGATAATTCTTATAGATCAAAAAAAATCCGGCGACCATTGGTTACCGGATTTTTATTTTATATGTAAATGACTGATTATCAATCAAGGGAGAAGTAAAAGGTAGCGCCATTTCCGGGAGATGATTCATACCAGATTGAACCTCCATGACGCTCCAAAATTCGCTTTACGGTGCTCAGTCCCACCCCGGTGCCCTGAAATTCAGAGGCGGTATGCAGTCTTACAAAAGGCTGAAAAAGATTCTGCGCTTTGGTCATGTCGAAACCGGCGCCATTATCTCTGATGTAAACAATTTTTTTGCCGTTCACCACTTTCATCCCAACGGTCACTTCCGGCTCAGCGGCATTTTGGCTGTATTTTAATGCATTTCCAAGCAGATTGTTCAGGGCGACCCGCATCAATTTCGGATCGGCACTTACAATGATATCCGCCTGGATTTTGATCTTGTATTTTGCGTGGTAAATGCTGATGCAGAGGTCTTTGATGATTTCAGAAGCGATATAGCTTAAGTTAATATCCACTGGGATAATTTCTGCACGCGCCGACCGGGAGAACTGGAGCAGATCTTCGATGAGCTGCGTCATATTGCCGGCGGATTTTAAAATCCAGTCAATGTATTCTTTTGCATCGTCGTCCAGCACATCAGCATAGCTGTGTTTTAACAGATCGGCAAATCCAATAACCCCGTTTAGCGGCGATTTTAGATCGTGAGAAACCCTGCGGGCAAACGCCTCCAGTTCCTGGTTGGCGCCTCGCAGGTTGTCGTTGGCTATTTCCAGTTGCCGCTGAAGTTCGATAAGTTTCTCATTCCGGTTTACGGCAGCCTCATACACCGAAAGCAGCAGGTCGAGGATCTGTTTTTTGTCTGAATTAATTTTAAAGCGTTGATTCTGAAACACTATTTCGATACTTGACCCGCTGGTCTCCTGCATGCGGATATACCGGTTGGCCAGAAGGTAATTGATACGTGAGATCAGGTATTCTTCCTCGTAAGGTTTGGTTATAAAGTTATCTGCACCCACCTGCAAACCTTTAATAATGTCCAGCGGGTCGCTCAGTGATGTTAACAGGATGAAAGGTACAGTATTTAATTGTGGGTGATTTTTGATCGCCTGGCAGAATTCATAGCCATTCATCACCGGCATCACAACATCGCTGATAATCAGTATGGGTTTCTCTTTCAGTGCTTCTTCCAATGCTTCAGCTCCATTTTTACAGATTCTTGCTTTTATTTGGTTATTGGTAAAGAAGTGCTGAAGTTGCTTTGCCTGAACCAACGAATCCTCTGCGGCCAGAATGTATCCGTCTTCTAGAGAGTAGTTTAAAGCTGATTTCATAGTTCAGTTATGCTTTGATTAATAAATTCATAATTGCATTAGCTATTTCACGCGGAGGCAAAACGCTGACGATTCCACCTGATTTTATTGCCTCGCCGGGCATACCAAATACCAGGCACGTTGCCTCGTTTTGTGCAAATGTCATAGCTCCCTTCGACCTTAATAAGGCGGTTTCTGCTGCACCATCGGCGCCCATGCCTGAAAGGATAACGGCAATAGATCTCTTTCCATAAGCATCTGCTGCGCTGCGGAAAAGATTGGCAACAGCAGGCCGGAGTCCTTTCACCGGCGGCCCGGAAGTAATCGTTATTACACCCTCCGAAATTATTTCGAGATGATAATCCCCCGGCGCGATGTAGGCAAATCCCGGCTTGATTTTTTGATTTTTCTCTGCAGCAACAACAGGTATATAAACATTGCTCTGCAGCCATGTGCGGTAGCCCTCGGCAAAATTGGGATCTATATGTTGTACTATCAAAATCGGAAGCGGAAAGCCAGGATTGAAAGTTCCCAACAGTGACTTAAGTGCTTCAGGTCCACCTGCAGATGCCCCGATTACCAGGATTCCATAATCATTGTCCGGATTTGTTATTGGTGAAAAATCTGTTGGTTCTTTTTCAATGGGTTTATTACCGGAAAATTGCGATGCGGCTCTTCTTCTAACCACCTTCACCTCCGACATCATTCTCAGCATATCGAGGTATTGACGGCTGTCGGACTCGAACTTGGGATGACCGGGGCCATTGGGTTTTGAAATAATATTGACAGCGCCGGCTTCCAGAACCCTCATGGCTATTTCAACCTCCTCAGGATTGTAAAGGCTGCTGACGATAGTGATGGGAACAGGATTTTGCTGCATGATCTGCCGGGTTGCTTCCACACCGTCCATCAATGGCATATTGATGTCCATGCTCACCACATCGGGTTGAAGTTTGGCCACATATTCAATTGCTTGTTTTCCGTTGCCTGCAATTCCGACAACCTCAAAACGGGAATCTCGCTCAAGCAGCCGTTGATAAAGCTTTTGGCTTACAATACTATCATCAACAATGAGCACTTTTATTTTTCTAATTGGCTGGGTATTCAATTGTTTATCAGATTAATTGGTTTATGGTTTCGATAAGATTACTTTTTTCAAAACTTCCTTTGACAATGTAAGCGTTGGCGCCGGCATTCATTCCCCGTTGCCGGTCATCGGCCGAATCGAGTGTTGAAACAAGAATTACCGGCAAATCAGCAAACCGGGCTTCCTGCCTGATCGTTGAAGTCAACTCAAACCCGTTCATTCGTGGCATTTCGATGTCGGAGACAACGAGATCAAAATTGCCCGATTTTAACTGGTTCAACCCATCCAGACCATCCACGGCTGTTTTAACAGCGAAACCGGAGGCTTCGAGAAGATTGCGAAGCATATTTCTGACCGTGATGGAATCTTCCACCACCAGTATATTCGCTGGTTCCTTCCTCTGGCTTTCGGAAGAAACTGCTTCAGTTCCCACATAAGATTTACTCTGTGATGCTGACTCCATAAGGTCCTGCACCTGTAAAACCGGTACGAGCCGACCGTCGCCAAGAAGAGTGGTGCCGGCGATGTTTCGGACATGTTTCAATTGTGGTCCAAGATCTTTTACAACACCCTCTTTTTCACCATATATCTCGTCAACCGAGAAAACCATCTTCTTATGCGATGAATAAAGGACGAGCCCGGTCAGGTGACTTTCCATTTCCTTTGGATTGCTTCTTTGAGGTAAGCCAAGGATTTGAGCGAGATTTACCAGCGAGAGTGGCTCTTTGTTGTAGGTAACCACCTGTTTTGATTCCACGGTTTTAATGTCTTTTGGGCCTATTCTGACAGCGCTGAGTACCGAAACGGTGGGAATCATAAAGAACTGCCCTGAACTTTTGATCAGGATGCCGCGGAATGCTGAAAGGGTTTGAGGCAGCAGGATAACAAAAGTAGTCCCCTTGCCCTGCTCGGATTCGATTTCGATGGAGCCGCCGATTTTCTCCACTTTTTCGGCTACGATTGCCATGCCCAGTCCTCGCCCCGAAACATCGGTAATGAATGGACTTGTGGAAACACCAGAGGTGAAAACCAACTTGTTGATTTCGCCGTCGGATAAACCTGATACTTCATTTTTCTTTAAAATTCCATTTTTAATCGCCGATTCAATGAGTTTTGTTTTGTTGATTCCCACACCGTCGTCGCTAATCCGGATTTCTATTTTTTGACCCATGATTTGCGAAATAACAATGCTAAGCGAACCCTGCTGTGGCTTATTGGATTTAGCGCGTTGTTCCCTGCTTTCAATGCCGTGATCTATACAATTCCGGATCAGGTGTATCAGTGGGTCTTTCATCTCTTCAAGAATTCGGCGGTCAATTTCGATGTCGGCTCCACTGACTGAGTAGGTTATCTCTTTGTTGAATTCTTTGCTTAAATCCCTCACAATCCGGGGGACAACGCTCAAAATTGATGAAAAAGGATACATCAGCGTCTGTTTAACCGTGACCAGAATATCGTCAATCGAACGTGCAGCGGCCCTGTGTAGCGAGGTTAGATTATCTCTGACTCTGAAAAGTTCGGCTTCGCTCTTTTTCAGAAAATCTTTCTGGTGGTGGCAAAATTCATGAATAACAGCATTATTCATCAGCTCCATTGAGCCGGCAGTTAAAATACTCTCTTCGTTTTTCTTTCGCCAAAAGCTGAATTGGCTGGCTAGGCTGCTGATCTGTTCGGATTGGTAATCAAGTGCGGTTTTAAATGATATCATTTCCTCAGCCTGTGCAAGAAGGCGGTAAAGTTTAGCCGTATCCACCCTGACCGTTTCATTATCCCTGTTGATTATTTTTACGGTTTCTGCAGTTCCGGTCTCTGTGGATAGTGCCTGATTCTCCTTTGAATAACCAGTAATTTCCTCTTTATCAGGCAGAGTTGACCGCTTTGGGATCGCCGGTGGCTGCAGGTTCCTGAACTCAGTGGTTGGTTTTGCTTTGCCGGCTTCTTCAATTTGTGATGGTGCCGGTGGTTTCGAAGTCTGGATACTGGAAAATGTGTTTAGCTGGAAAGCAATGTGCGTCAGGGTGTTCTGGCTGACTGTTTTTTGGTCGGAGTCCACTTCGTTGAGCAGAATCTGCAGTGTGTCGGCAGCATGGTAAAGTGTGTCGAACATTTCAGGAAGAAGCTGCAGATTGCCTTTTTTTATTTTCTGAAAAACATTCTCCAAATTCATACAAAGCTGTTCGATTGAGGTGAGATTAACAGCCCGCGCAGCCCCTTTCAGGCTGTGTATCTCCCTGAAAACCAGCTCAACAACGGAAGTGTCAATGCTTTTTTCCAACTCAAGTAAACCAGAAACAATTGCCTGGTGGTGCTCTTTGGCTTCTATACGAAAGTCGTTGAGCAGATCGCGTAAAAAATCATCCTGGTTAGCGTAGTTCATAAAGGGTTAAAGTCGGTAACTATCAATGATTTGCTGCAGATTAAGGCCGATTTCGCTTAGGCTGCGAAGGGCATCCTGGGTTTGTCTGATACCGGTTACATTTTGTTCGCTGGCTGATTTGATATTGCTCATCGCCGGCACGATCTGATCCATACCTGCCATCTGTTGCTGGCTTGAGGAAGATATCTGAATGGAGGCCTGCATCGCTTCTCTTACCGTTTCGGTGAGTAAATCTACTATTTCACGATCTTCATTTACCAGTCTTACACCCTCTTCAACGGTGGTATTGCCCTGCCGGATCACATCGGCTGTTTGTTGCACCGATTTCTGGATTTCGTTCAGAATCTCTTTTACCTGGGCTGTGGATTTCTTCGATTGCTCGGCCAGGCTTCTGATCTCCTGAGCCACAACCGTGAATCCTCTGCCATGTTCTCCGGCTTTGGCGGCTTCGATGGCGGCATTTACGGCCAGAAGGTTCGACTGGTCGGCAATATCGGCAACCGTTGTGGTGATTTCGCCGATGGAACGGTTTTGTTCGGATAGTTTGAGTATGGTGGAATTGATGAGTTTCATCTGGTTGTCAATTCTTTTCATCGAATCCATAATTATTTGTGATGACTCGATTCCTCTGTCAGATATTTCAAATGCTCTTTTGGCACTGTCAAGCAGCGATTTTGCTTTTTCGTTGGCCAGCATGGAGGTTTGCCGAATCTCTTCAACGGTAGTCGTAGTTTCTGAAATAGCAGTGGCCGTCTCGGCAGCGCCTGTCGAAATCTCAGCAACAGTGGTCTGGATTTGTGACGATGATGTGCCTAATACCCCGACGCTTTCCCTGATGTCTTTGGAGAGCCTTCCAAAGATCCGGATCATTGCAAACATAATGATAAGGCTGACAGCTATCACCAAAATCCCGATCACTACCATCATAATTGTACTGTTATCAAGGGTTTTGTGGCTTTGTTCCAAAAGTGATTCGGCCTGGACTTCGATCAGATCTTCAAGATTGATAATGTCGTTTCTTATATCGTTATAAATCGCCGATTGAACATTTTCTGTAAAATTTATCACTTCCTGGATTTTTCCCTGGAATACCAAATCGTATTGAGTATCCCGGTTGTCGTTGTAACGATTGAATTCTTGTTCAATATTGTCCAATATTGCTAATGCTTCCGGATTGTGCTTCAGGTCAGGTCTTATTCTTTTTAATCTTTCATAGGTAGCGCCAATTCTGTCATTTACATCGTTCTTGAGCGCGAGGCGGTCATCAGGATTAGTTTCAATGATGATTTCGAGCACAAGCCCCCTGATACGGTTCAGGTCAGAGCGGGTTTGAACCAGGTCAATATTTATTTTGGAAACTTTTTCGAGTTCGTAACGCGTATCTTTGATTTTCTCAACATTTATGATGATAAAAACCAGAATAATTACAATCGAAGTAATAATCGCTAAAAACCCTATGAGCAATTTTAAACGTAAACCCAGTGTTGAATTTGTCTTCATAGAAAAACATAATTTATTGATTGATAATTAATTTCTCGCTTTTGAGCATTTTTTCTGCATTGAGCAGTATAATTCCAGAAGTGGTTGCACCTGAAACGAACTCAGCGCCAATTCCTGTCAGGGTAAGCGGTGGCTCTTTTATATCGCCCGCCGGGATTTGTGTTAATCCGATGATTTTATCGGCGACAATCCCAAATTCCTGCTTGTCATTGCTCAAAATGATGACCTTATTAAATTCGGTCAACCCTTTTTCCTTCAGGCCAAAGAGTATTTTTAAATTCAGCATGCAGGTAATTTTTCCTCTGAAACCAATAACCCCCATGATAAATGGTGGTGTTCCGGGGATTGGGGTTAATTCGCTAAGTGTAAGGACTTCACGTACATACTTTACTTCCACCGCATATAACTCCGGAAACAGTCCGAATTGAACCAAAGAGATGAGATCCGTCGGCTCAACACTCTCTCTCTTTTGTGCCAGCTGCCTTGCCCGACCTGCTAATATTGCGTTTTTTGGGTTCATGATTGTATCATTATTTCGGCTATCTGCCTGAGCCTGCCAGCAGTCATCCCTTCGAAGTGCGAAACGATTTCAGGGTCATTCATATTCTCAAGCGATCGCAACAGGTTCTGGTACTGTTTGATGGCCAGCTGCTTTTTGCCGAGTTTGTTCAGAACGTTCCCCAGGCTGAGCAGTGCAGGGTGAAAGTCGGATTTGAGGTAAAGCGACTTCAGGAGCATTTTTTCGGCTTTTGCCAAATCTCCGTTTTCAACATGAATGGTTGCGGAGATGTAGTAAGCTTCGGGGTTTGCGGAGTCAATTTCAATCCATTTGTCCGAAATTTCTGCTGCCTCGGCAAGGTGACCCAAATTGGCCAGCGAGAGGATTAGCTTCGGGTAAATAGCCTTATTACCGACCTGCTTTGTGAGTAGTTTACGGCATTCACAAACACAATCTTCATACCTGGCGCAAGTGAAAAGCTCTTCAAAAGTTTCATTAACCGGTACTTTTGTTTCAAAATGTGTTTTCACCATCACCGGTTTATTTCCCGAAACCAAATCCCGCCTTTGCTGATCTGTTCTTTTTTTCTTTTGGTATAAAACACTCTCCTGTTGGAAATCTAATCCTGTCAAAGATTTGGTGTTCATTGAAAATGTGGAAGATACTGTCGAAATCTTGTGGTAGAAGATGTTATTTTGATAAATTTCGCGTTTGAACTGACCGAAATAGTCATCGCTCAACTCCACCTGGCTGGTTATGAGCCATCCGCCTTCATTGAGAGATTGATAAAATTTTGCGGAAATTTCTTTTACAGTTTCGGGGCGAAGGTACATCAGCACATTTCTGCAGAAAATTACATCATAAGGTTCGCACTCACCGGTAATTGCAGGAAAGTTACCACTTACCAGGTTCATCTGGCCAAAAGTGACCATTTTTCTGATCTTTTTGTCAATTTCAAACAAGTTCCCTCTTTCGCTGAAATACCGGTATTTGAATTCCGGTGGAGTGTCGCGAAATGACCAGTTGGTGTAAATGCCGGTTTTTGCCTTTTCGATGGCATCGGGGTTGAGGTCGGTGGCCAGTATGGAAAATTTTAGATTGTCTGCAAATCTCTGGTCAATAATCATGGCCAGGGTATAAGGCTCCTCGCCGGTGCTGCAGCCAGCACACCAGATTCTCAGGGTTTTTTCGGCAGCCAGATGATTTGGGATAATTTGTTCTGAAAAAAGGTTTAAAGCAGTTGACTCGCGGAAAAAATAGGTTTCCCCAACGGTCAGATGCCTGGAGAGAATGCCGAGTTGCCGGCTGTCGAAACTGCTGCTCAGAAACCATTTGAGAAGGTTTTCGTCATCCAGGCTATTGCCCATGTCTTTGGCTGCAGCCGACAGATTTCTTAGCAAGGCTGCTTGCTGGTTTTCCAGCACCCTGATGCCAAAAAGCTCGCCAATGCGATTGATAACCAGTGTTATATCGTTGTTACTTACTGCCATATTTTCATTTATCAAGCCCCAGCTTTTTCAAGAGATCGTTTATTTCAAAATTGCCATCACTGCTCAGGAGCATTTTCAGGTTGTAGATGATCAGGATTCCATTGTCGTTCCGAAGAAATCTGGCAAAGTCCAATCCTGAGTTTTTAGGCTGTTTCAATTTTGTTCCAGCCAGTTCCAGTTCTATCTTACTGATTTCCTTTTGATCGTGTTTGACCACCTCATTCACTCCATCCACAGCAAGAGCAAGCGTTAGATCATCAACAACGGTTATGATGAAACGATCGTCTGGCTCGATCTTTTTTTCCTCCATTCCAAACCTTTTCCGGAGGTTGATTACCGGGATATCTTTACCGTGAAAGTCTATAATACCATACACAAATGAATGCGAGTCGGGGACGCTGGTTACTTCCACAGCCCTGATTACCCGGTCAACCAAAGTCAATGGAATGGCAAATCGCTTTTCAGCAATTGTAAATGCCAGGAGAGATGAGAAATTAAAATCCATTTCCGATTACTTAGTTTTGACTTATTTCTGATAAGTTTTCAACTAACCCTTTGGCTGCAAAAATCGCTAAAAAAAGCAATCCCTCTTTACATTTTGCGAAAATTGTTGGCCACATTAACTTGTTTTTTTATTTGTATAGTTTTGCCTGTCACAAAAAAGCTTCATCTTTTAATTTTAATCAAAATGATTTGTTTTTTCAACAATCGTTTTCTTGATTACGAGCATGCTTCCCTGCATGTGTCTGACGTTGGATTGCAGAGGGGTTTCGGCATTTTCGATTACTTTTTGGCTGTCGGGGGTTTTATTCCTTTTTTTGATGATTACCTCGACCGGTTTTACGGATCGGCCATGTCGCTTAACCTTGATGTTCCGCTGAGTCGGGGTGAGATGAAGGAGAAAATTTTCTCTTTGATCCATCAGAATGGTTTAACCAGGTCGGCCATTAAACTTTTACTAACCGGCGGTTATTCTGATGATCTGTACCTGCCTTCCGTTCCTAACTTTTTCATTATCAACCTTCCTGTTACACACTCACCTGATGAATACACCGAGGGGATTAAGCTGTTGTTGCTCGACTACATCCGTTTCAAACCGGAGATCAAAACCACGTTTTATCTCCCTACCCTGAGCCTTTTGCATGAATTGAAGCAAAAATCTGCAACTGAGGTACTCTACCACAATAGTGGGTATATTTCGGAAACCACCCGGGCTAATATGTTTATAATCAGGAATGAAACCTTAATTACACCTTCCACCGGCGTTTTGAAGGGTATCACCCGTAAACATATTCTGCAAGTTGCTTCCGGATTGATGGCAGCAGAACAACGGCCGGTTACACTGCAGGAAGTTTTTGAAGCGGATGAGGTTTTTATCACCGGTACATCCAAGCATTTAGCCCCGGTGGTGAGAATTGAAGACCAGGTAATTGGAACCGGTAAACCTGGCAGGCTGACGCTTATGTTGGCAGAAGAATTCAATGGGTATTATAAACGGCAGTATTCTGCAGAATAAATCAGATAAAGGGATATCGCTCAGAAAGTATCCCGGCAATTACAAATCCAGGGTTGAAATCCCTTCCAAAGCTTAAGACCATCACTTCGGGGCATGCATCACCTCCGGCATTGCTAAGCCTCAGACTCCAAATGTCACACAACTTATCTGTCCATCACACACCTGAACCCAACCGTTGAATTGCGGTCAAACCCCGGGCTGACTAACAGCAGCATTTGTCTTTTATCCAGCGACTGCGGGCCACCCAGCACATACCACCAGCTTGAAGTTGGCTGAAAATAGCTGCCTCCTCTTATCATTACAAAATTGTAACTGCCATTGTCGTAAACATCGGCAGTGAGTTGCCATACATTGCCCGTAAGATCTTCCAAACCAAACGCACTTTCTCCCGCCGGCCGGGAATCTGAAGACATCAAGCGTCCGCTGATATTGAATTTGGTCGAGTCCAAATCGTTTCCCCAAGGCCATTTGCGGCCATCTGATCCCTGGGCGGCAAACTGCCATTCGGCTTCAGTCGGCAGTCGTTTACCAGCCCATTCAGCATAAGCCTTAGCGTCGGTCAGATCAATCCAAACTACTGGTTTTGTGGCATCCTCAGGGATGAATTTGCCATTTTTCCAATGTTTCAGATAGTTTGTCGTATCCTTTGGATTGTAGCCGCTACTTCTTACAAAATCAAAATATTGCTGGTTGCTTACCGGGTATTTGTCCATATAAAATTCTGTAAATCTGATCTTTGCTGAATCAGCATTGGCAGGGTAGGGGATAAACTGATCGTTGCTGGTTGCATAAAAATGAAATTCTCCGGACGGGATAAAAATCATGTCACTGACTGACTTTTCGTTGTAAGCAGTTCTCTTTAAGCTACTAATTAAAACAGGTTCGCCGGGTTCGCGATAAATGATCCTTTCGTCTGTTAATTTTTCGTTGTTAAAAAGCTGAATCACGATCTTACCTTCATACCTGCCAAAATTCTCGTGAAGCCTCAGTTGCAGCTGGATTTGATTAAAAATGACCGGTTCTTTTTCGTACGATGGATTTCCTTTCCAGAGTTTGATTTGATTACCGGTAAAAGCGGATAAAATTAAAGAATCCTGCTTCTTGTTGACTTGCAAAAAATCAGGGAATCGGGCAATGCAACCTGCCACACCCTCAATTCTTGTTCCTGAAAATTCACGGTTAAATGGCGGGATGGAAACCCTGATAAAATGCCTTCCGTTATTTTCTTCCGGGATAACCTCCTCATGGTTCCAAAGGTTTATAAAATGGAAATTTACAGCTGAATCTACCTCGAACAAGTTTCCTGTATGGCCTTTTGGATTGAGGCTGAGGATGGTATAGATGGATTTGTTTTCGGCAGGAAAATAATTGATCCAGATGCTGTCAACTTCCGAATTGATCAGAGGGGTAAATAGTAAACTGTTAAAAGCATCCGTGTTTTCACGCAAAAGCATGGTGGTTTTTCCGAGCAGGCTGTACTCTTCCTCCATCCATTCGGGGCGTCCGGGAGCAAAGGTGTTGATTTCGGTTCCGTAACCATTAAAAAATGAGATCAGCGTTTCGCGGTGAATTCTACCCTGCGAAAGCTGACAAACCCTGAAAATGGCAAAGTCGGGTTTGATGAGTTTGTTGAGGTTCAAAGCCGGTTGCAGGAAAATGGCATCGTGGACGCGGCCGGAAATGATGCCCGGCATATCCTTGACCACCGCCATCCCTTCGCTGTACATGATCACACCGGGCTTAATGCTGTCGGCGGCCCTTTGCAACTGCGAGCTGGAGCTGCCCTGCGTGTCGAGCACTACCCCATCAGCATTTAGCTGGTCAATGAGGCTGGCCATGCCGACGTATGGATTTTCAAACCGGGTACTTTGATCCCAGGGGTTGTAAGCAATGAAAAGTTTGGTACCAAAGCCGGCTGCCGTTGAAGCCAGTTCCCTTACTTTGGGTAATCCGCCGGGCAGGTCGCGATAGAGATCCCACTGGTTCCGCTCATCCATGCCCAACCGGGGCCAGGTAGGCCAGATGCCGAAAACATCGTACCACCCGAAATGTTTTGGACGATCGAGAAAGTTGAGAATTCGATATTGCTGCGATTGCCAGTCGTAAAACTCATGATCCCAGGCAAACTGAAGCGTCATCAGGTAAGCGCCTCTTATCCAAGCAAGATCTTCACGTTCGTAAAGCGTCAGATCAAATGTGTCAAGATCAAAGAGATAATTCTGCTGAAACATCTTTTTCAGGCCATTTTGCCATTCGCCCTCAAATTGGTCAACGTAAACGGAGTAGGTAACATCCCCACCTGGATTAACGATAGTTTCATATCGCCGTCGCTGGGCATTGTTCCAGCCTGTACGTCGGGCAAGCGCACACACCAAGGTGGATTCATCAGTGGGAAAAGATGCATAACCCAACTCCCAGGCATTATCCGGCAAAGTGACGTTTAGCGGGCCATAACCCGGAAGGAATAGCTTAGCCCGAGCCAAAGCCCACGGACCGGTAGCGGTGATGTAAGTGTGCTTTTCATCCTCGCCAAATGGAACAAAATTGGAGATGCGCAGGGTGTCGGGGCTGTCGTTTTTGATCTTAACATCATATTTTCGGACTTTTTGAAGATTATTATCCAAAGCGATCGAAAAACTGACCCCAGTGATGGTTTCTCCATTTAAGCCTGTAAGATTTTGATAATCAGCAGATCGAAAAATCTGATCATCAACTCTGACCGTGAATGATGGCGGTATTACTTCCGGAGATAAAACCTGTTGGTTTTGATCATATCCGTTGACCCGGACTAGCATCCAAAGGAGGATGCAGAGCGCTATTGTTTTTTGTTTCATAAAATTATGCCACCCCTTCGGGGTTTCTCTAAATGATTTCAATAAAAATTCCATGCCTAATTGTAAAATGAACTTTCCAAAGTTGAACCGATATAATCCCAAACCCCGAAGGGGTGTAATGATTATACCCCCAACGGCAATAAACCATTGCCAACCCCGAAGGGGTGTCATGATTATCTGTCCAACCAATCGAAAAGATATTTCTCATCGTATTCAATTT
>Ga0116204_1000496_pt1 | contig 22495 bp, 20 predicted proteins | sample LakKivwa52mmetaG_FD_94481 | JGI IMG/M metagenome (GOLD analysis project Ga0116204, IMG submission 94481) | Anoxic lake water microbial communities from Lake Kivu, Rwanda to study Microbial Dark Matter (Phase II) - Lake Kivu water 52m metaG | ecosystem: Environmental > Aquatic > Freshwater > Lake... | reverse complement strand
GTCCTGTTCCCCTGATCAAGCGCAATGTTCTTCGACTGCAGATCGAGGACCTTTAGCGCAAGTTCGGAATCGCTCTGTATTGTGATCTCCCGGTTTCCGGTGTCCGAAAGCCAGTTGATTATTGCTAGCCCGAATTTGTCGTTGTTTATTGTCTCGTTGAAATAGTCCCTGTCATATATGTTGGCATCAGAGAGTATGTCGAAATCAGAGATTACGACTACCGCTCCGCTCCCGAAAAACGCCCTTGCCGCGATCGGGGGTTCGCTTCCTACAGGAAAAGTCCCGGTTTCAGTATAGGACCGGTTGCTTCCGGTAGCAATTACCTTCGTTTTCCCTATTGGGGAATTCACCCTCACCGACTCGACAAAAAGGGGGTGCGCCTTGTATACGGCAATCTTGTTGACGTTTGAGAGGCTTATTCCTTGGGGGTCTGTCTTGTCCGGAAAGTTCCTGACAAGTGCGTAATATTTCCGTTCTGCCGTGGGGATTGCGACTCCGTCCGGTCCCGTCTCGTTGAAAGGGAAATTAGCAGTGTCGACAAGCCAAGTTGTACCCTTGTCCATCAGTATTCCGTAGATTTGCCCGAGGTTGTTTACTCCCTCCGGTTCATCCCCGTTAATCAGGAGGCCGCCCCCTTTCACCCCTACATACCATCTTAGGGCAAGTATTTCCTCAGTGTCAAGAGCCTTGTTTAGCCCCTGCATTATCACAACATCATAATCAATAAGCTTTTCTTGGGTGAGTTTGACGTCAGAACTGCTGATTGACGCCGTCGAGTATCCCGCTCCCTGGAGGAGCGCGTTGAAGCGGGTGTATCCGCTGGAGGTTATTCTCATTGTGGTCGCGGCCTGGACCTCATAGAAGAGGACTTTTTTCCCCGCTGCCGAGAATCCCGGAAGAATGAGGATAATTGCGAAAAGAACTGCGAAAACAAAAGCAACCCTGAACTTCCCTTTTCCTAATGACATTGGGGCTTATTTTCCCTGCCAATATTAAAGAATTTCTGGGAAACCAGAGATTATTCCCTTTCAAAATGCTCCGTTTTGCGGAAGGTGCGTCTGAACTGCTCAATGTGGAAATGGTTAAATATCCCCAAAAAGGGCAATAATGCGTTTGGAAACGGTGGCAGAAAGAAAACGCTCTTTCTTAGGGGTAGCCTTATTTTTAGCCCTTAATCTTATTGTCCTGTCATTTTCCCTATTTTCCGGCTATTCTGCCTTTGAAATAACGCCTATTTATCCGGAAAATCTCTCCTGGACGAATCTCGGGAACTCTTCCCTCAATTTCACTTTCAATGCGACAAATGACATTTATCTGGGAGGGGTGTGCGTTCTCTACTTGAACGGCGCCCTTTCAGGGACAGTTAATTCAACGAACTCTACTCCCGCGAACATAACCTCAGGGGCTGCGTTTTCCCAAGGTAACAACACTTGGCTAGTGTCCTGCACTAACTCGACAACTGAGAACTCCTCTGTTTCGATTTTCGGGTTCGATAACGTTGCTCCCGTGGTTTTTTCAATTTCCCCCGCAAATCAATATTACACTTCCCTTAACGAAACCAATTTCACCGGACAGGTAACTGACGCGCTCACAATCTCTTCGCTTTCCTTGTGGGGCAATTTCACGGGAACCTGGGCCCTGAATTCCACCAACAGTTCCTATCTGAATGGGACCAATTGGACAGTCTCTCCGGGCAATCTGAGCGAAGGAGTCTATCTCTGGGCGTTTTTCGCGAACGATTCCGCCGGTAACGGGAATTTCTCGGAAAATAGGACGCTTGTTTTCGACTATACTTCTCCAACACATACCGCACTCTTCCCCGACAACCAGTCCTTCAAGAGCTCCGCCCTTCCCAATTTCTCCTTTGCAGTCTCGGATGCGCTCTCAGGAGTCTCCTTGTGCAGGGCGCTAATTGGGAATTCGACAGCTAACTATACGAACTCGACAATTTCCCCGTCCTCCGGCTGGTGCAACTTTACCTCCTTTTCCCTTTCAGGCCTCCAAAGCGGGCAATACACCCTGTTCTTCAAGGCGAACGACTCTGTCGGAAACGAGGTCTGGAACAGCACAATTTCAGTAAATGTCGACGACATTGCCCCCGCAATTTCCTACGTAATTCCGAACAACACCGTTTTCCTCTCAAACGCGTCATTCACCCTCTCTTTCGGCGAATCGGTCAACTTGTCCTGGATTGCGAATTCAACCGGGAACATCACGAATTCGACAGGTTCTTCAATCTCAGTCAATTCCCTCCTTCCCACCGGAAACTACCAATGGACTGTCTTTGCCCGGGATTCCGCTGGGAACAACAATCAGACAACTTTCAATTTCACAGTCAACCGAACCCGGCCCTTTGTCAATTCAACGCTTCCCGTTGACAACCATTATACTAACGAGTCCACAGTGAACTTCACGTTCAACGTTACCGAGGAAACCAACTCCTCAATGTACTGCGCAGTCTACCTAGACGGCGTCCTTAACGCGACAACTGCAAACTCCTCAGTCCTGAATAACACACTTACAACAATATCAATTCCGGGAATATCTTTCGGCTCCCACACCTGGCGGGTTTCCTGCGCGAACTCTGAAAACACTACTTATTCGGAGACCCGGGATTTCGATGTGAGGAATGTCAACGCGTCCTCTCTTGCTTTCCCATCATATGTCTCAAGAAACCAAGTTGTTTACCTGAACGCTTCAGTCCTCGCTTTCGAGAACTCGGAGAACGTCACCCTTTCAGTCTCTCTTCCTTCCGGCTGGTCTGTTCTATCGAACACAACGGACGCATCCAGATGGAACAGCTCCACCACTGTCTCTAATTCCACCCTTGTGACGGGAAACGTCATCTGGCTGAACCTCACCCTTCTTGCGGGGAATGCGGCTTCTCTCGGGAGCTCTTCAATAACAATAAATGCCAACTCTTCCGAAGGGCACGGGGTATCAAGCACGCTCTCTTTTGCCGTCCTCCAGACATCATCTAACCTGACATTCTCTCCGGCCCAAATCAACCTGACTGCCGAAAAATCAGTCAACCTCACTCTTCCGAACAACGGCACCGGGAACATAACTTCCTTCAACCTGACGTTTAATCCAATTTATTTCAACATAACGAATTCTTCGAACCTCACCTCTGGCTGGGCCTGCAACCACACTTCCTTCTATCTGAATTGTTCCGGAGGAGAGATTGCCCAAAATTCCTCTGCCCTCTTCAACCTAACTCTGAAAGCCGGAACCTTTGGCGGAAACTCCACCGAGACAATCTATCTCTACGATTCCCTCGGCGGGAACTCGACTGTGAACTTCTCCGCCCCGGAAATTCTGAAAATCGGGACCGTTTCCGCCAATTCTACTAGGACTCTCACCCGGACATCGGCCAAGGCGTTCACCCTGAATTTCACGAACACAGGGATTCTCACTCCGAACACCTTCAACGGGACGTTCTCGTCAGTCAATTTCACCTCGCTTAACGTCACCGGATACGGGGGGAATTTGACCTGCTTCAATTCAACTTCAACATCTCACCCTTCCGCCCCGAACACCTCATTCTACTGCAACGGAACATCCGGCTATGTGACTTTTCTCCTGACTGCAAACTCTTCCGCTCTCGGAATAACCCAGGGGACTTTTGTCTCCTCAAACGACACGACTTCAAGCTTCGCCCTAGACCCCCTCAATTTCACAGTGCAAAAGGCTCCGGAAGTAACAATTCTAGTTGACGCAAGCCCTACCTCAGTCTCCCTAGGGGGCTCGACCGCCCTATTGGCAGAGATAATAAACTGCTATGGTTCGTCCTATTGCGCGAACATCACGAATGCCGCCGCAACTTGGAGCGTGATTACGTCAAGCGGAACCTGCTCGAGCTCTTTCACCAACTCTTCTTACTATTTCCACCTCGAGTCAAGGACGCCTGAGAATACTACAGTTGAATACAACACAGGCCAGCAGACAAAGGCAGTCGCCTCAGTCGCAAGCACCTGCATTTACACAATGTCATTCACCGGCCTTGACGCGAACACCGGGGCGAACGTCACGGCAGTTTCGGTCACCACAAAGACTGTGACTGCGGTCAATTCGACGACAACGACAACCGCCGCTCCGGCAAACCCGGTAATTCTTCCGGTTGTCTCAACCCCAACACTTTCCCTCACTCTCTCCCCGACTTCCCTTGCAGTGACAAAGGGGACTTCAAGGACAATAACCGCGACAGTCCGGCTTACCGGCCCCTCCCTTTCCACTGCGCTCTCCCTCTCAGCGAACGAGACTGGGATATACGCAATATCAATCTCCCCTTCCTCGTTTTCGAGCATATCGAACACCACTTCCCGCAGTTTTACAATAACTTTGACAGTTCCCTCGACCGCAACTCCTGGCTCTAGGGCAGTGAAATTCACCGCTACCTCCGGCTCGTACTCGGCGAACGCCGTCCTGACTGTCCTTGTCCTTGATAGTTCGACAGCGGGGAACCAGAGCGTCAATGCAACGAACATCTCAGTTTCCGACCCAACCGCTAACAATACCAATTCTTCAGGGGGCGGGTTATTGGTGGCGAATGTCACAGCGCCGAACACCACAAAGGAGCTTGAAAGCGCCCTCGCCAAACTGGAAAGCCTCTCGAAGGAACTTGGGAATTTCAGTCTGGAAGGAGAGAACACCACAATTGCGAGCGAGCTTGTCTTGAATGCGACTGAACTGTTGAAAAAGGCCTCAGACGCCCTCCTTCGGGGGAACATGTCAGAATATGAAGAGTTCCTCTCCGCCGGAAAATCAGCGCTCTCCAAGGCAAGCGCGCAGGCATTCTCAATAAAGGCAAGGCGGGCGGGACCAATACTCCTCTATTCCCTGGGAGCGATCCTCCTGATAGGTCTCGTCTCCGCCGGCGCATATGCAATTCACTCTAGAAAGCAGGCAATTCTTCCGAAAAAGGCGACAGTCGCCGGAACGAAAAAGGAGATGACTTCAGTTCTCGAAGCTTTTTCAAGCGAAATAAAAGAGCCCCTTGGAAAGAAGAAAAAGGGGAAGGATGAAGGGGGGTCTTTGTAAAAATGGATGCTATTGAGAAAAAAGCCCCGCACGTCCTCTCAATTGTATCTGGCAAGGGCGGGGTCGGAAAGACGACTGTTACATCCAACCTGGGAATTCTTCTTGCCTCAGAGTTCGGAAAAAGGGTTCTCGTTATTGACGGGAACATTAGCACAGCGAACCTCGGAATACATCTGGGCTTCATAAAGTGCCCGGTCTCCTTCCAGGACGTTATTGACAAGACAATAAAGACATACCAGGCAGTCTATGTCCACAAGTCAGGGTTAAACATTATCCCGGCATCGCTCTCAATGGAGCACGAGCAGCACGACTATCCGGCGAACCTCCTTTCGAAGAGGATACAAAAAATAGTCTCAGACGTCAAAGGACACTATGACATTGTCCTGATTGACGGGGCCGCCGGGATTAGCGGGGAAGCAAAGGCCGCGATTTCCGCGAGCGAATCCGTCCTCGCAATAACTGTTCCGGAAATTCCGACAGTGACTGCGGCAATAAAGGTTGTCGAGACTGCAAACGAACTAAAAGTCCCGGTTTTCGGGATTGTAATGAACCGGGTCAGGGGAGGAAAAGTCGAGGTTTCAAAAGACGAGATAGAGCGCCTCTGCAAAGCAAAGGTGATCTGCATTGTCCCGGAGGACGAGGCGGTGAGAGAGAGCACGTCCCATAGGGAGCCAGTCTCAGTCATACGGCCCAACTCGGCGTCAGTCAAGGAGCTAAGGAAGCTTGCCGGGAGAATTGTCCTGGCATCCGAAGGAAAAGCCGAGGAAGGTCCGGCGCCAAAGCCGAAAGGAAAAGGGTTCTTTGGGCTTTTCGGGAAAAAGAGGGCGGCTCCGGAAAATTTGCTCCTCTCCCAAGGAAACGATAAAAAGGCGCAAGGCGCTCCTGCTCCCTCTCCGGGCACCCAAAAGGAGGGCGGGCGTCCTCTTGAAAAGGATGCGAAAGAGGGCAGGCAAGCAAAGGCGGACCCTAAGAAAGACAAGGAAACTTCAAGGAAAACTGATGAAACTGATGGAAAGAAAGGAAGGGGGTTTTGGTTTTTTGGGCGGAAGAAATAAGCTCTTTTTTCTGTCGGCAATTTTTGCAATTATTCTCATGATTTCCCCCGCAGGCGCTCTCGGAGAAATATACAATTCAACCCTTGAGTTCGTCTATCCCAACGGGACGTCTGTCCAAAACCCGAACGGGGGGCAGAGCGTTCTCCCGATTCTTGTCCTCTATGTGAGGAATGCGGACGCTCCCGGTCCGGCATTCAATCTCACCGGGATTGAGGTTTTCGTGACAAACTCCTCCTTGGCAATCCCCCAGTGCTACAACTGGAATTTGTGGGGCCTTGACCCTAGCGAGCCACAGAGACCCAACCACACATATTCCCACGGAAACATGTATTCAGTTTCCATCGGAGGCCCGCTCACGCCTGAGGGCTGGCGCGTTTCGACGAACGTTTCAATCGCTTGCAACTTGACCTATCTCTATTTTCTCAACCAGTCGGATCCCTTGAACATGACGAACGTCTCCAAATGGAATTTTACAAAGGGCTATCCCCTGGCAAACATCTCTTCTTGGAATGCTTCAGGCAACAACACGTATTCCCCGGCGTTCGTTGTCCGTTTTGGAAGCATGTTTGGCAACACTAGCTTCCTTCCTTATGAGAGCACAGTTACATTGGTCTCCCGGGGGGTTTTTTCCAACGGAACGCACACGGATTATACGGGCAATGTCACGAGATCATTCAGGGTGCTTTTCCCGAACCCGTCCTCCCGGGTTTCGGCCTTCCCGAACGCATCAGTTGAATTAGGCTCGTCAGTTGAGCTCTTCTCAATTAACACCACCGATTCTTCGGGCGTTCCTTTCAACTCGTCAAGAATAATTTTCAACGTTACGAACTCTTCCGCTTTTTCCTCCTTTTATGTTCTCAATTCCTCCGGGGGGCTTGTTTCAGCGAACTCTTCCTTTTCGGAAGGCGCCCTCTCCCTTTCCCTCGGAAACTCGACTGGTCCCGGAAATTTTTCAATAATTGGGAACTTGTCCCAAACGACGCAGACCTCCTCTTTCTCAGTGGCATTCTCTCCGAAAGGGGGAATTGAATATTCCGCCCCCGTAAATCTCAATACAGTAACGTACGAGTATCTCCCCTCGCCGGTCGCCTGGAACTTTACCGATGCGAACTCCTCTTCCCTCAACCGCACAGTCTCAATCTCAAGCTATTCTGTCAATTTCTCGACTTTGCTCTCCGCCTATTCGCGGGCCCAGACAAAGCCCTTCAACCTGACAATTGTCCCCCTTTCCGGAACTCCGAAATACCACCTGATTTCGCCAGTCTCCGGGTTCACAATTGCCGGGGCATCCGCAGTTTCGGGAAGCGGCACTTGCTTTAGGAATTCGACAACACTTGCCACCTGCTTTTCAAACAGCTCGGGTAACTTGACCGTCTCAATAAACGCGACCGCATCCGCAGTTTCCGGGAAAAGCAACTGGTCAATCCAGTCTTTCAGCGAATTCGGAGCCAACTATACGAATTCTTCGGCCTTTGAAACCGAGTCCCAGGGCCCGGCAATTCTGAATGTCACTTTAAGGACCTCCCTTCCGGCTAACCTGACATTGGGTCAAACCGGAGTCTCGGTGACTTTCCAGGTTAATAACACCGGGGAAGCCCGGGCGGTAAGCGTCCAGCCGAATGTCTCAATTGTCCACTCGAACTCAAGCCTCGCACCAATATCGCCTCCCGCTCTTTCGCCCCTCTCAATTGACCCGAATTCATCCGTTACTTTCCAAGTCTCCTTCTCAATTCCCGCAAACTACTCTCCCGGAAACCTCTCAGTTTTCCTCAATGCGACCGGCCATGACGCGAACTCCCTCGCCCTAGTTTCCGCCCAGTCGAACTCTTCAAACGCGACGGTTCTCAGGCCGGCAACAGCAATTGTCTCGAGGGCGGAAATTTCTGTCTCCCAAGCATACCTTTCGAGGAACTATACGATCTCGGCGTCAATCCTCAATTTGGGCGAGAGCCGCCTGAAGGAAATCGGATACTCGATTTCTCCCTCCTCCCTAGGAGTCTCGACAGGCGCCTCCCAATCGGCCCTTCCTGATGCGGAAATGGGCGGGTTCTCCAATTTCTCAATCCCTATTTTCGTGTCAAGCTCTGCTCAGACGGGGAACATATCGTTCAACCTGACAATAACCGGGAAGGACTCTTCCTCCCTTGCGACAATATCCAATTCTACCGCAATGAACATCTCAATAGAGAATCCCCTGAAAATGTCCCTGGTTCCGGAGAACCTGACGTATTATGATGTGGAAGCCGGAAAGCCCCTGAATCTCTCGGCTCTTCTCTCTTCAATTGACGGGGGCGAAATACCCGGAGTCTCCCTCTCGTTTGGAAACTCGACTGCGTTCAGCATAACGTCCCTTTCCGCGCTAACCGTCTCAGGCGAGGTTGCGACCCTTAACTTTTATCTCGCCCCCCTTGAGAATGCGACAACTGAGAACAAGACGCGCATTGTCTCGATACAGGCAGTCTCCTCAGGCGGTCTCAGATCCCAGGCAGTTTCCCTGACGCTTTACACAATCCCAAAAATAATCTGTGGCGGGAAAAACGAGGTCTGTTGCGCGGCCCAGGCGTTGGTTTCGGCATGCAGCGAGGGCAACTTGTGCTGTTCGGGGACCTGTCGCCTGGCGTCCGAAGGCAAATGCTGTTCCTCAATCTGGAAGCCTTCCTTCCTCTGCTGTGCGGATGCGGACTGCGGGGAGACTGAGATATGCGCTCTCAATAACGGAACCTGCATAATAAAGCCTTTCGGGGAGCCCGAAGCTAACAAGCTCCTCTCAAGTCTCTCAGACAAGCTAAACAGCCTCGAAAAAAGGATAGCTGACTCGAAGAAAGGGGGATTTAACACGGAAAACCCCGAAACAATACTCCAGGCAATTGACCTGAAAATGAGGCAGGCAAGGAACCTTATAACTGAGAAGAAGTATTCGGACGCGAAAAAATTGATTGAGGATACTGAAACTCTCCTAAAAGATGCGGAAACCGCCCTCGCATCAGCCCCGAAAAAGCCTTCAGGGCTGGTATTCGCCCTCCTTTTCCTCTTCATTTTGGTGATTGGTGCCGGAGGGGCCGGATTCTACTACATGCAGAAAGACAAGGCGGGCTTTTCATCGAAAATGAAAATAATGGAAAAGGGGATGTCTAAGATTTTCAAGGAAGGGCTAAAAGAGTCCGGAAAATCGCCCGCGCCCCTTTCAAAGCAGGCGCCCCAGTCAATATCCCAAAACAGGCCAGTCCAACAGATTCAGCAGCAACAGCCCCAGATGGTCCAAAAGTTTCCAGGGGCGCCCCAGCAGCAGGTCGCACAGCGCTATTCTCCAGGACCCTATTACTCCCAGAACCGCTCGTTTGTCTCGCCCGCCCCCGCCCAATATCCCCAGCAAAGAGGGGGATATTTGCCCCAAGCCTCCCAGTTCGCCCCTCAGAAAGGAGCGGGGTTCTCAGGAAAAGTGTCCGGAGGATTCTCCCTCCCCGCATCAATGCAGCAGAAAAAGAAATTCTGATTTCTACGCCTGCGGCTTTTGCATTGCCGTTTTCGAGAGAGACGCCAATGTCGGCACCTCTCCTTGGGCTGCCTGCGGCTGGGGCGTTGCGGAAGATATTATTCTCTCAACAAAATCGGCAGATAGCTTTCCCTTGACCGCGTTCTGAAGGGGGGTCTTTTCAACCGATTTTTTCCCCTTGCCAGATAGCGTCCTCAGATAGTATGAGACGAACATCCCGAAATATAGCCCGGCGAAAATCCTCGCCACCCTGCTTTTTGTGTCGGGAAGGGTTATTTTCACGAACTTGTTCGCATATTTCTTTAGAACCTTTTCCGAGAGGGCCAGACTGATTTTTTCCCGCTCATTCTCGTCCTTTGGGCTCCGAAGAATTACCGCCGCAGCCTTCGGCCGGTCCTCCCAGATTGAGAAATCGTGGTGGTTTCCCTCCGGAAGTATCTCCCACTTGACGAACACTTTCGAGTTCTCGGCGAAGTTGTCCTTGAAGACTTCCCCCAATCCTGAAATTTCTGACGGGACATACACTGCAATGGGGAGGCCTTTCAGGTCGCCCGCGATTTTCATTGCGGGGTTCTTCTGCTTTGGGACATCGGCAGAACAGCTCTCCCTTATTTTCCTGCAGGCCTCAACAGTCTCGGAAATCTCCTCCTGCGTAATCTGCAGTATCCCGAGCTTCCTCAAGATTCCGGCAGGGGTCAGAGTTACGAACGCGGGGCCGATTCTTGTCGGCTGGAATTTCTCCGGGAAATCGACATGCGGTATTTGGAGGCGGGTGCAGAGCTCCTTTAATTTTGTGGGTATTCCCATGCCAATTACGCTGCAGCCCTTTTTGTGCGCGAGGGTTGCTGCCGATATTGTCTCCTCCGTCTTTCCAGAAAAGCTCACTGCAAGGCAGAGCGTCTCCGCCCCGTAATAGGGGGGTATTTCGTAGGAATGGTTCGCCTGTATGTCAAGATAAGGAGCAATGTTTTGGAGGAGCCCCGCCCCATATCCGCTCCCGCCCATCCCGAGTATTGCAATTCTCGAGTATTTCTTGTAATAGCGAAGGGGCAATGTCGGCTTTTCCCCTAGAGAGAATGCTTCGGAGACGCTTTCAGGAAACATAAGGATTTTGCCGTAAATCTTTCCGTTAACCCCTTGATTGATTTTCTTTTTCATCTGTTTTTTCATTCTCCTCTAAGCGCCTCACACGAGAACTAAAAGCACGAGCGTCTCGTATATTGCCCGCATTGCCGCGGAAGACCCGAACCCCCCGTTCTTCAGGTGAAGATATCCAGAGGCGGACCCGACCGCAAGCCCTAGGACAAAGTTCGGGACAAGCGGGAGGAACTTGGTTGTTAGGGCAAAGTATGCAGCGAAAAGAAGCGTTGCCGCAAGAAAGCCCGTTCGCTCCTCTCCGAACGAGTCCTGAAGCGCGCCCCGAAAGAAGCCCTCTTCCACAACGGCAATTGCGAACCTCACAATGAAGAAAATTGGGATGAACTTGAGCGATGCTTCAGGGTAGGGGAGAATTCCCGAGAAGACGAAATAGAAGAGCGCATATGTCGGGAGGAAGAGCGCAAGAGCAATCGGGAGAGTCCTTTTGAAGAAGTTTTTTCCGAACCCCCTGGCTATTTCGAGAGCGAACTCCCTAATCCCCTTTCCCTCAAGGGCGGAAAATACGATGTTAAACGAGAGTATTGAGAGATAAACCGCCCCTATCCCGAAAAGGTCGTCAATTGCCCTGCTCCCCGACGATATTCCGAGGAAGTTTGCAATTGAACTGAAATGGCCGAACCTGACAAGGAACGCGAGGAAAATCGCGAAAAGGAAAAAGGCTGCCGGGGCCGCGAAATTCCTCCAATGCAGGGCGGTATTGTTCCTTTTCATTTTTTCTTCTTGTCCCTTTTCTCTTCCTCAATCGGGGGGGTGTTGAAGACCAGCGCAAGACCTGCGACGAAAAAGACAGTGAAAAACAGTATTATTGAGACTAAAAGCAGGCTCGGGAAATCGGAGAAAATTGTGTCGAACGGAGTTGCCATATCAGGCGCCTGTTTTTTTCAATATTTAATGGTTTTTCCGGGTTAAGGGTTAAATACTCTTGGCGAGGTGGGGCTTGGGACCCCAATGGACAAATCCCCAAAGCAGGCTAACCGCCCCCAAAGCACGTGCATTTTCTGCAGGATAATTGCCGGCGAAGCCAAGGCTTTCAAGGTCGCAGAGACGGAGAATTTCGTCTCAATACTCGACGCCTTCCCAGTGACTGAAGGGCACATCCTCGTCCTCCCCAAAAGCCATTACAAGACCTTCTTCGATGTCCCGGAGGCCGAGATTGCCCCCCTTTTTTCGGAAGCGAGGAAAATGGCCTCCCTTCAGAAAAGGGCGCTCGAGGCGTCAGGCTTCAACATTGCGACAGCTCCCGCGGCAATTGACCATTTCCATGTCCACGTTGTCCCAAGATACGACTATGACATGATGGGTCCGTTGGCAGATCTTGACAACAAGCGGGAAATGTCTCCTGAGAAAATGAGGGAGATTTTCGGGAAGCTCGTCGATAAAAAGGTCTCCGAGAGGGCAAAGGAAAAGCCCCCTGCCTGAGAAAGGGGGTTTTGCGTTTTCAAATGGTCCGGCCCTTGCCAACCAATCCGGAGGCGGTTCTCTTCGACCTTGACGGCACCCTTGCCAACACCCTTCCCCTCTTTGTCCGCGCCTATTCCCTCTCCGCAAAAGAGGTTGGCCTGAGAATTCCTGACCGGGAGATACCTTCCCGGTGTTTCGGGAAAACCGAGGAGGAAATTTGCAGTTCATTCTCAAGACCCGAGCTTGCAGGGGAGTTCAGGAGAGCGTATTTCAGGGAAATAAGGCGAATGGTAATCCCCCTGTCTCGCCCTTGCCCGGGAGCGAAAGAAACCCTCAGTTTCCTAAAAGAAAACGGGGCCGGCCTCGCAGTGGTCTCCTTTGCATATGGCTGGTATGCCGGGCGCGTCCTAAAAAACTGCGGTCTCTCCGGCTATTTTCCAAAAAAACTCGTCCTGACAAGGGAAGCGGTCAAAAGGCAAAAGCCCTTTCCCGACCAGGCCCTTCTTGCCTGCAATATTCTCGGAGCGAAGCCCGGTCTAACGGCAGTTGTGGGGGATTCGCAATCGGATGTCGGGATGGCCAACTCCGCCGGGTGCGCTTCAGTTCTATACCGTCCGGACGGCTATTCGAGATATTTCAAACAGCCCCGGAAAATCCAAAAGTTCGTTCATTCCGCGCGGATAAAATCCCTCATTTCCCTGAAAAAAATTCTCAGATTTTCCGCCTGATGTGTTCGCTGAAATGGGCTCCCGCACCCCCTCCCGCCCTAGAATTCTATCCCCTTTCTCGCGTAAATCCCCTTGTCATAGGGGTGCTTTAGGAAGGACACCTCGTTTACGACGTCCGCCGCGTCAATTATCCCTTTTGGCGCATTCCTTCCTGTTAGAATGAGCTCAGTTTTCATATGGGTTTTTCCAATAACTTCTAGCACGCGCTCGACAGATACCAGGCCGAACGAGAGGGCAATGTTTATCTCGTCAAGGATCACAACATCCCATTCCCCGGATTCCGCGCGCTTTTCCCCTTCCTTGAGAGCCTCCTCGCAGAATTTCTTGTCAGCCTCATCAATTGTAAAGCAGTTCCTGCAATAGCTCTCGAACCTGCCTTCCGCGAATTCCTTCTCATGCGTCTCGTGGTTCACGCATTTCTTGCCATAGGAAATTATCTCAATAGGAAGGTTTCCGAACTTGCGGAGAGCCAAGACCTCTCCAGTATAGCCGGTTTTCAGGAATTGGACCATTGACGTCCGAAAACCGTATCCTGCTGCCCGAAGGGCAAGCCCGAGGGAAGCGGTGGTCTTCCCCTTGCCGTTCCCGGTATACACCTGGACTAGGCCGAGCCTGCTCCTCTCCCGGAGATTCTCCTTGGAAAGATCCCGTATATTTTCCGGGAGGTGCGCCCTCAAGCGCTCGCTCATTTCCTTGCTCCCGGCGGGTTCTTCCATTCCAATTCCTTGTTTCAGTTTTTTATTGGTTCTCACATCACATGCTGCATGCGGAATATCCGCATTCCCTGCAGGAAAAGCATCCTTCGGCATAGGAAATGTTCGGGCTCCTGCAAGTCGGGCAGTTGTCAAGCTTCGAGAGGGCGCTTTTTGTAGCAACAAAGCTGTCGAATCCCCCGTTGTCAGGGCCATCTACAGGCTTTATTGTCGTCTTCTCGGGGACCATTTTTTGGGGCTTTTTTTCTTCCTTCACCAAGTTCAGTATCTGGACTTGCCTCGAGTCGTTCCGGTATACGGTGCACCCTTTGCACCCTAGTTGCCATGCCAGGACATATCCGGCCATCACGTCCTCTTTCGTTGCAGAGTTCGGGAAGTTTATTGTCTTTGATATTGCATTGTCGAAATTCTCCTGGAAGGCCGCCTGCATTTTTATGTGGTCAATTGCGGGAATTTCAAGAGCGGTCACATAAATCTGCCGTATTTCCTCCGGAATTTCCTCAATTCCTTGCACCGACCCGGTCTTTGTTATTCTGTCGAGAATTTCCTCAGTCGCAAGGCCCCTCTTTTCAAGCTCGGCTTCCAGGTGCTTGTTCACATATCTGAGGCTCATCCCGCCCATAATGTTGCTCTTCTCATATGCGAGGGCGAAATAGGGTTCAAGGCCTGAGGCGACTTCAGCCACCATTGAAATCGATCCCGTCGGGGCAATGCAAGTCAGGGCAACGTTTCGCCTCTTCTCTCCTTTCTTTGAGAATACCGACTTGCTCCAGTTGGGGAACTGCCCCTTTTCGTTTGCCAGTTCAACGCTCTCCTCCCTTGCCGCATCCTGGATTGCCTTTGAAACCCTTCTTGCCATTTCAAGGCCCGCATCCGAGTTGTATTTTATCCTCATCCCGTAGAGGAGGTCCGCAAAGCCCATAAGGCCGAGGCCAATTCGCCTGTTCGCCCTGAAAGTCGTATTGACCCTGTCAGTCGAGAAGTTTGTGAGGTCAATCACGTTGTCAAGCATCCTTATTGAGGTCCTAGTCGCCCTTTTCAGGCCCTCTTCGTCGAAACCGCCTTCCGGTGTCACGAATTTTTCGAGGTTAATTGAGCCAAGGTTGCAGACGTCCCCGTCATGGAGGAACTGCTCCCCGCAGGGGTTGCACGCCTCAAGGCTCCCGACATCTGGGAGCGGGTTTGACTTGTTAACAGTGTCAAGGAAGACGATTCCGGGTTCCCCGTTGTTCCAGGCAGCGTTAACAATCTCGTTCATTATTTCGGTCGCAGTCAGGGGCTCTTCCTTTATTGTCCGTATTGTCCCCCAGGAATCCCGGGTTATTCTCCTTGGAAACATCTTCTTCCCGTTGAACTGGCACATCCAGGGCTCCTTTGAGTTCTCGGAAACGGCCTTCATGAATTCGTCAGTCATCCCGACCGAAATGTTAAAGTTCTTGACTTTTCCTTCAATTTCCTTGCAATGGATAAAGTCGAGAATGTCTGGGTGATCGACTCGCATAACGGCCATGTTCGCGCCGTGCCTTCCCTGCTGCTTGATTATCCCGAAAGCCTCGTTATAGACGTGGAGGAATGAGACCGGCCCGCTCGCGCTTCCGGCAGATCTCTTTGTCTGGGTGCCTGCCGGCCGAAGCATGTGGAAAGGAAACCCTAGCCCGCTTCCCCCTTGCTGGAGGAGCGCTGCGTCCTTTAGCGTCTGGAAAATCCCCTCCATTGTGTCCTCAATGTGAAGGACAATGCAGTTTGAGACAATTGGGGTCCCGGTTCCCGCGTTCCGAATGGTTCGCCCTGCCGGAAGGAATGAAAGGGTTGCCATTAGATTGTAGAACTCCTTTCTGTATTTTTCCACCTCATAGGAGTTCTTTCCGTACTTGTATTCAATTTCTGCAAGGGTGCTCGCGACCCGCTCGAAAATCTCGTTTGGAGTCTCGGTCGGCTTTCCGTCGGAATCGAGAACTGAATAGCGTTTCGCGACTGTCCGAAGGGCGTTCGGAGTGAGGTTTGTCTTGAAATCCCGCCCGTATAGCGCGAGCTTGAGTTTCCGGAGTTCGTTCCTTTTCGCCCGGTAAAGGATGTAGGCTTTCGCGGTCTTTGCGTGGCCATTGTGTATCAGGACGCGCTCGACAACGTCTTGGACCTGCTCGACTGTCGGGACAAGTCCCTTTGAGAAATAGTCGGTTTCGAGCTCCGCCGTCGCCTGCTTTGCCTCAAGGTCGGACTTTGTCCTGTCTTTCCCGCCTACTGCGAGGACTGACTTGAACATTGCGTCCGCAATTTTCTTCTCATCATAGGGGGCAATCCGCCCGTCCCTTTTCTTCACTTGCCAATTTTTCAGGAGAGTTTTTTCTTCAGCCACTTTTCAACCAACTACCCACTTCTCCGGCGGAGAAACTTTGTTTAAAAGTATATTTGTGGTTTGAAACACCCTTGGAAATGGCCCGTTTATTTATCGGGAACCACTGAAAAGAAACAATAGGACTTTTTCGGACATTTTTCCAATAAGAATTGCTTATATACTAAAAAAACGCTTTTAGAGGCAGAGCCAGAATCTGAAGAATGGTCAAACTCGCATCGAAATATCCGGCAAAGCTTTCGAGCTCCCAGGCAACAATGAAGCAGGCCTTGGAAGAGGCGAAAATAGACGAAAAAGCCCTTCTTGCCGCGAACGGCACCTGGCACACAATTGCCGAGAACGGCAAAGAGTTCGCGAAAACGAGCGAATTCGAGTTCCTCTATCTTCTCGGAAACAAGCCTAACCAGGCAAACCTCTCCTTTGAGGGGGGGAAATGGACGCTTGAGAAGGTTGATTTAACAAAGGAACTGGGGGAAATGGGTGAGGAAGGCAAGCTCCTTGCCAAAATGGAGGGAAAGCTGGTTTCCGAAGAGAAAATCCTTGCAATTGCGGAAAAGGAGCTCTCAGATGTGAGAAAGTCCGCCCCCCATACGCGAATTAAGCTCGTCTCCTTTTCAGTCTCAGACGAGAAATACGAGATTCCTGCCTGGAGGGTCGAGGCGGGAAACTGGCCCCTAATGTCTTATTACAAGGGAAGGGAAAAGGAGCGCCAGTGCGTTCTGATTATTGACGCCCTTTCAGGCAAAGTCGTTGACTCCCGGAAATGACTGCTGAACGGGCAGGAGGGGGAAGCAATACAATCCACCCTGGAAAGGGAGATTTTGGAAGAAACTGGATGCAGGGCGAGAATAGGCAAGCTTGTCGGTACAATTGTCGAGAGGCGGGAGCTTTTCGGACTAGTCCAAATTTCGCACTGCTATCTTGCCCGGGCAGTTTCCTTTGGGAAAACCTCCTTTGAGGCTGGCGAGAAATCGGCCGGCTTCTCCCTGAAATGGGTTTCCCCAAAAGGGGCAAAGGCGCTTTTGGAGAAAAGCCAGCCCGAAAACTATGAGGGAAAGTTCATTGTCGCAAGGGACTTGGCGTTTGTCAAGGCTGCCCCAATTGCCCCGAAAGCCGGCAAATGAGAGCGACTTATCTCTTGGATTTGACTCTCTTGCCCCTTACATATATTTCGCGCTCGATTTTCTTCTCTTCCTTGAGAATTGCGCGTTCCCCTTGGAGGAGTTTGCCCTCGATTTTTCCGAGATGCACAATCATGTCAGCCAAGAGGAGAAGGATTGCGAGATCAATTATTGTGCTTCGGACAAAGCTCGTTGTCTCGTTCGCAGTCATGTCTTTAATCATGAAAATCGCACCGACAAAGAGCATTGCAACGGCGACTACTACCAGCTTGTCATGGTGTTCTAGTTCCTTCAAATCCTGAAGTATTCCCATTTCAAAGAAAACCCCTGCAAAACTAGGATTTAAGGGTTTCTAATCTCGTTGCTATTCCCGATTATCGTAGCTCTTGTATTCCCCGCCATACTGGGCAAGGGTTTTCAGGAGCTTTCCTGTCAATTTCACGCCCCCAGAAACTATCAAGTACGCTCCCTGAAAAGGCAGGCCGAGAAGTGTTCCGACATATCTGGCGGCTTCGAGGGAGGGGAATTGAACATGCCCGTTTCCGAGAGGTTCGGACCCTTTAGGCTCGCTATACCTTGCGTTATTTCTAGTCATTGTCTCCCAATCAGGGAATGCTTTAGGCTCAAGTGTCTTTTAAATCTTGCTATATTAAAACCATTATAAAGTAGTTAAACTTATTGTCTGGGAATGTCCTTTGACAATTATGAGGAGGCCAAGGGGGACCCGATATACACCGGCCTATTGGTCGGAGCATATAACGCAGTTAGGGGACTATTGGGCGCAAGGGAAGGGGATGAAAGGGAACGCCAAACCCTCTGGCACAGGGCAATGACCAGTATTGACACTGCCCAGAATTATGCGAATACCTATGAAAAAGGCGATTCCCTATTGGACTATCTCCGGGAAAAGATAGGTCTCTGAGCGAACTATTCCAAGGATGCTTTCAATTCCTGGGCCGCGGTCTCAGGAGGAGTCGAGTTTATGTAGACCCCTCCCGCTTTCTCAATTCCCGCATGTATTGCCAATTTCGGCATTGCGAGAAGGTGCCAGTGCAGGTTCCCTTTCGGATTGCAGAAAATCGCATAGTTGAACGGGATGTCCCCTAGGAGCTTTTTATAGGCCCGGAAGAGCTTTGAAACAAGGGGCGCGATTTCCCCAGGCTTTGGCATTCCCTTTCCGTGCTTTTTCGGGATAATCATTGCCTCGTATTTGAAAACGGACGCGTACGGGCATATTATTGCGTAATCCTTGTTCTCGAAAACGACCCGTTTTCCTTCCCTTAGCTCCTTTCCGACAATTGAGCAGTATTTGCATTTTTTTCCGGAGGGCCTAGATCCCTTTATCCTCTCCTCAATTCCCGGAAGGACTAGCGGAAAGCCCGCAATCTGCGCATGTATATGGGAGAGGCTTGCCCCGGCCTCCCGGCCGTAATTGTGGAAAATCAGGACTGATTTTATCCTCCTGTCCCGGGAAATCTCAGAGAACCTCTCGGAAAACACTGAGAAAACTTCTTCTAGTTCCCGCTCGCTCAGGTCCCAGAGGCCTATTCCGTGCTTGTCCGTCTCTACAATTACCTCGTGCCTTCCAAAGGCCGGGGAGGACAGTCCGAACGCTCCTTTTCGGAGGGCGAACTTGGCCGATTTGTCAAGCGCGGCGAACTTGTTGTCGAAATTTCGGACGGTCCATTCGGTCTCGGTTTCCCCCCTGAAGGCGATTGTCGGAGGGGTTTCCTTTTCGTTTCCCCTGCAAAGCGGGCATTTGGAAGAGTCTCCCGAAACCTCCGGCTTTTTGTCAAGATAATCGCTCGGCCGCTTTCCCCTCCCGGGAGAGATTAGGACAACTGTTCTTGTCACGGGGTCAATCCTGAATTCGTTCTCCTGCATTTCCGGACAGTCTGCCCCTTCCTTGCGTATTTATTCTTTATACAGAAAAGGCTATTTATAGTCGGGCGCCAATTCTTACCAAATGGTTTTCGAGAGCCTTCTTTCTGCAAGGGCGGCTGAGGAGAAGCCGTTGTTCGATTTCTTCTTCGGCGTTGTGCTTTCCCTAGTTTCATTCGTTTCAGCATATTTTCTTTTTCCGGGAATTGCATCCCTTGTCTCAATTGTGCTCCTCTCAATCGGGCTCGTGCCAGTTCTCCTGAAGATTTTCTATTATGAGAACGAGTCCGAAAACGCCTTGAAGGGATGGAAAAAGATTTTTCAGGTCCATTCCAAGGCTCTCCGTTTTTTCTTGATGTTCTTCCTCGGAGTCTCCTTCACTGTGGCTATTCTCTACACATATCTCCCAAAATACGGCTTCTCCGAGGTTTCAGACAGGCTTTTTTCAGAGGAGCGAAACGAGATATTGGCAATTACGGAGAGCGTCGGGAATGCGGGGATGTTCTCAGGGCTATTCTCTAACCCGACAACCGCAATGATTGTCCAAAACAACCTGATTGTCCTGATGGCCTCGTTCATCCTTTCGCTTATTTTCGGAGGGGGCGCGGCATTTGTCCTTGCCTGGAATTCTGCCGTTTTCGGGGTTTTCCTCGCAATTGCCTTTGAAAGAAACCCCCTCTATCTCCCCTTTGCCCTGCTATACGCCCTTCCGGAGCTTGTCGCATATTATGTAGGGGCATTTTCAGGGGGGCTTCTTTCGGCCGAGTTCTCAAAAGTTTTCTCAATTGATGCCCCTGACGAGAGGACTAAACGCATGAAGCCTTCACTATCCCTTGTGGTGAATTCGGCAATACTTCTCCTTGGGGCGGCCGCCCTGATAGTTTTTATGGGGATTTTCGAGGGCTTTTTGATTTCCCTCTGAACTTGCCTGAAAACGGGGCTAATTCTCCCGGAGATTCTTGCAAGGTCGCCCGGACTGCGCTTGGAAACTTTTCCCTTCAGATGGGCTATTTCATATTCAATTTGGCCTCTGGAAACGGAAATTGCCCCGCCCGGGAATCCGGATTTCACTATCTTTTTTGCATCAAAGGAATAGCCCCGAAAGGAAGCCTCTTTTTGGATTATTGAAAGGTAATGCCCGATTGCCAAGAGGGGGTCCTTTTCGGCGCGGAACCTCTCTAGTTGCGGGTGTTTCAGATATCCTTTTGTTTTTCCGGCCAAGACTGCCTGCGCCAAAAGCCCTTCCCTCCAGACTGCGAGGAGGCCCATTCTGTCAAGGTTTTCCGGATGGAGTGTCCAGAGCCTCATTAAACGGCCCTCCTTTTCTTTCGATTCTTCAGGTATTCCAAGAGGCCCAAAGAGAGCCTCTTTTTCCCGTCCCAAAAAACGATTTTTCTGCCCTTGGGGAATTTTTTCCGGTCTTCGTCCCTGAAATCAATTGATCGGACCCCTCTTGGGACTGCAAGAGATATTTCCGAATCAGGAAGCCCTTTCTCGAAGCGGTCCCCCCAGATTTCAATTCTTTCTTCAGAGGGAACCATTTCCCTTTTTTCAAGACCAATCATTTTCAGGAATTTTCTCTCGGAAAGTATTTTCCTGACTGCAAGCTCTTTTGACGCTCCATCGAGGCGGAGATCGAGTGCGCTCACCCCGCCGAGAGTTGGCCTTGCCGGAATTCCCGCTTTTTTCAAAAGGAGCTCTGCCCTCTTTTTCATCCTGGCCTTTAGCAGGCCTTCAGTGTCGTTTGGGAGTTCGAAGGTTATCTGGGGCCCCCTGTCCGCAATCATTGCAGAGTTCTTCCGCCCTTTCGTCAATCTGACAAAGTCTTCCGGAGGCATTATTGGGAATATTTTCAGGTCGAATTCAAGCACAATTTGTTTGACAATTTCCCGCCATTTCCCGCGCTTTCTCGCAGAAACCTTTCCGTAAAGGGAGAAGACGGGCTTTTCAACAAGCTCTCCCGTTTTTGGATCGAATCGGTTTATCTCGGCCCCGAGGCAGCCTACAAGAAGGCACCTTTTCCGAAGGTCAGGGGCAATCAAGCTCGTTATCCGCTCGTGTATTCCCCGAAAGCTCTGCCCTGAAGTGAAAACAATTGATTTGCCTTCTGAAAGGAGGTTTTCCAGTTCGAAAATCAGTTTCGGGTCAGTTTTCCGATAGACCCGGGAGACTGTGTCGTCAACATCAGTTATTATCAGGCGGACATTTTCGTTGAAACCGAGCATCTGCTGTGAATAGCCCTCCCTGATTAAAATCTTTTCACCGGATTTTTCGCGCGCCCCGCTTCGCGGGAACCCCCTGCCCGAGGGGCATAATATTGTCATTTTTTTAAAGAAAGCAAAAAAAAAAAAAATAATTCACGCGCCAAAGCGAGGCATATGCGAAATAATTGTTATAAACAATGGTTAGGTGACTGAAATTGATGGACAGCCGAACGCTCGTGTCAATAGGACTTACTGAATATGAAGCTGCCGCCTACCTTGCGCTAATTGAAATCGGGCCTTCGCCAGTAAAGGCAATATCTGAAAAAAGCAAAGTCCCGCCAACGGCAACCTATCCCACCCTGCGGTCTCTTGTCAAGAAGGGCTTTGTCCAGGAGCTTCTAGGCGAGCCAGGCAGCCGCCGGGACCCGAAAAAATTCGGTGCGCTCGACCCGAAAATAGCAATTAGGGCGTACACTGAAAAGAAAATCTCTGGCGAAAAGGAAGAGTCGGAGCGGGCGCTTTCCGCCTTGCTTTTGTTCAAGGAAGCGCTCGCCAAGGGGAAAACGAACCCCAATGAAAAAAGCCCGTTTGAACTGATATCAATTTCTTCGGGATATGAGAGCTCGCGCGAAATAACTAGGCGCCTCTTTGGACGGACGAAGCGGACTTTTTTCATTGCGGGCTGGGGTTTCGGAAGTTCGAAGAACAAGAGGGATTTTGAGACAATCTACGCGCTCTCAAAGCTGGTCAAGCAAGGGGTTTCAGTGAAATTCCTAGTCGGAAACATTGAGCCCGGCTCAGAAAGGAAAGTGAAGGAATATGCGAAAGCGGGAATACTTCTGAGGAAGACCGATCTCTCGAATTTCTCTCTGGTGATTTCGGACGCCTCAGAATGCAAGCTGACTGTCGGAAGGCGGGCTCATTCCGAAAGGCTCAATATCCACATAAAGGACAGGGATTTGTCAGAGGCCCTTGCGGAATATTTCAACATTCTCTGGAAAAGGGGCCGCGAATTCTAGGGCATTTTTTTCGCGCCCACCAGCTTCGCGGGAGTCTCCTGCCCAAGGGGCATAATAGTGTCAAATCTCAAAGAATGACGCCGAACTTTAATAAAGAACTCTTCCAGACAGGAAATTGCCAATGATGACGACGAGCCGAACCAATCTTGACCGGGTAAGCCTAACAGGCAACTCCGGAAGGGATGTGCGGAATGACGTGCGGTCTGAGGCGTTTTTCATTCTAGTGCGGCCGAGCCGGAGCGAGGTCTGGAGCGCTAGCGGAAGACTGGGGCGTTTTTCATTCTAGTGCGGCCGAGCCGGAGCGAGGTCTGGAGCGCTAGCGGAAGACT
>Ga0116204_1000495_pt1 | contig 22506 bp, 16 predicted proteins | sample LakKivwa52mmetaG_FD_94481 | JGI IMG/M metagenome (GOLD analysis project Ga0116204, IMG submission 94481) | Anoxic lake water microbial communities from Lake Kivu, Rwanda to study Microbial Dark Matter (Phase II) - Lake Kivu water 52m metaG | ecosystem: Environmental > Aquatic > Freshwater > Lake... | reverse complement strand
TGATTCCCAAAAAATATGTATTCCTAAATAAATCGGGTTCTTCTGCTTTCAGTCCATCTATGCCGAGCAGCACCGGAAAGTTTTTTATATGGTTGAATTGTGCTAAAAAATTATACCCATAGAGATCGGTTCTTTTTTTCATAAGTATATCGTTCTGAAAATCAAAAAAATAGTGTTCTTTTGTGGGCAATTTAATATTCCATTGCTCAATGGTACCTCCTGCAACAAGGTGTAATTCTCCAATTGAGTAATTTGATTGAAGTCTGAACCCAAATACATCAGCTCCTGCTATTTTTCCCTTATCGGTAGCGATTAATTCATTGATTTCTGCTGGAGACCAGGAGGCACTATTGGGAAGACTGTCCCAACTTAAAAGACTTTTGTGATAGAAGACGCGGTTATAACTGAGAGCAAATTCTAACCATTGAATAAATCGGTAGTTGAATTTAAAACTGTAGGAGCTGGAGTAGGGGGAAAGGGCAGTTGTTAGGGAGGGGTTTAAAAAGGTTCCACCAAATAGACAATTCTTTTTTTCAGATAGTGGTTCAATCCAGCCTACCTCTGCATTGTAGTAGGCGTTGGGAAATGACTTTTTATATCCTAAGGGACTAAGTTCACCTCTGATGTTTTGATCAAAATAGGCTCCAAAAAAGAGGGGCCTTGACTGCGGGAGCTGCATTGACCATACAAATACAGGTGCAAAGCAAAGGTTCAAGCAGAAAAGTGCAGATATTAACCGAAAAGTCATTCTCAATGCTCCATAAATTATATTTTCAATAATAGATAACTTTTCGGGAGGGATACTCATGACATTTATACAAATTCTTCTGGCATCCATGTTTTTTGTAGCATGTGCTACTTACAAACCCCTAACTGAGCGGGGCCTGAGTCCCGAGGATCGGCGGGAGCATATAGTCCAAAACGGGTATGGATTAACCAGCGAAGTTAAAGACGCGTTTTTAAAAGGTTATTTAGTCAAAGGTATGAGTCGGGATCTTGTATTTCAGCTTTTTGGTCCGGCTGATCGTCAATCGCAATTTGGAAATTTTTGGGAATACTTTGATAGCCGTAAAAAGGTCATCACAGCCATCAAGTTTAACGAGGATGTTGCTGAAGAAATCTTAGGTGATCCAAAAGGTGGAGCAAGCCCCGATCCGGAATAAAGGCCTAGCTGGTCAGGAATGGCTAATTACCTAGTCTTAAATATTCCTGTTCTTAAAGTTTCCCTGTCCAACTTCTTTTTTAACCATTTTTGCATATTATTGTTTGTTAAATGATCAATCCAGAGCAAAGAGATCAGCTTCGGAGTTGGTTTCAAAAAAATATGCGGATCGCACCCTGGCGTGTCTCTCAACCAGGCAAGCGAGATCCCTATGCAACTTGGGTTGCTGAAACAATGCTTCAGCAAACTACTTTTTCTGTAGTTATTCCCTTTTTTGAAAATTGGATGCGCCGGTTTCCCGGGATCAAAGAACTGGCTGCCTCTTCCGAGTCTCTGGTACTTCAACATTGGGCTGGCTTGGGTTATTACAGTCGTGCAAAAAATTTGCACAAGGCCGCTCAGAGTAGAGTCCAAAGTGGTCAGATTTCATTGCCTGCATCACAAGAAGAGCTTCAAAAAATTAAGGGAATAGGCACCTATACCTCGGGTGCAATTAGGGCGTTAGCTTTTAATAAACCTGCATATATTGTTGATGGAAATATTGCACGGGTTCTTTCACGCTTTCATCTAATAGAATCAAATTATCAAAAGGAAACGAAAAGTTCTGGTACATATAAGGCTTTAAGTCTGGCTTGGTTAAGTGGAAGCAATCCGGGAGTTCTCGCTGAGGCCCTAATTGAGTTAGGTGCAACCCTTTGCAAAAAAAAACAACCTCTATGCTCTCAATGCCCGATAGCGGAGCACTGCAAGGCCTATCAACAAGGTAAAACTGCCAAATATCCAGCTACACTTCAGCGCCCTCCCAGCATCAAAATTTCTGGTGCACTTTTTTTGATACGAAAAGGACAGACCATTTTACTGTGCCAGGGTTCAAGTCGTTTTTTGCCACATCAGTGGGGATATCCATTAGCTATACATGCCCCTTATGATCATTTCTCCTATGGTATCAAAAAAGATCTTTTTAAAAATGCTGGGAGTCTGGAAAGGGAACTCTCAAAAAAAAACTTGACTGCCCTAGGAAAAATACATCATCGCATCACAAAATGGGATATGGAGCTCAATGTATATGTTCTCAATGTGAGTATTTTATTTAAGGGAAAAAATCTATTGGATCAACAAGGAGATCTGGCTAATCAAATAAATTGGAAATGGGCTTTTGTGGAAGATCTCAATAAAAACTTAATTGGAAATCTATGGCGAAAAGCTACAAAACTTATTTTTAAAGAGGGGAACGACAGCAACGAAAACTAATGCTGGGGTGATGATAAAAAGGTTTGGGGCTTTTGCCTATACTATTACTGCCATTTTTTTGTTTTACAAGTTCACCACTTAACACTTCTAGGGGCAGTACATGCCAATACATGGAATTAAATTCTTCCAGAAGCAGGGGGTGAGTGGAAATTTTCCCCATTACCAGTTCTTTTGGTTTTATCCGTTTAAAGGGTGCATAACTGAGGGTATCTAGGAAGTAATCTTGGTTCTCTTTTAAACCAGATAATCCAGCAAAAGAAGGGTTTGCTTTACCTTTGATTATCGCTACAACTAAGGCAACGCTGTCTGCTAATTGCACCGCTTTTACACTGGCAGCAGTGCGGTTTTTGCGGATTTCAATGCTATCTCGCAGGGAGGAAGATGAATCTCTAAGAGTAACAATAACTTGATTACTATCTAAACTTACTTTGTAGGATACAATTTTTTTAGGAGCATAATTTTTACAGATGAGGCTATCACGTCCTGAACCTGATGTATAGCGAAGGACAAGCATGGCATCTGCTGACCCTGTTTTTAGGCACTTTTGTTCATAAGCGGGTCGCTGCGCGAGTGGGGTCCATTCGTAGGTACATTGACCTCGGGCAATAACGGCAGAAGTGGAAATTTCAGGCTTGAGATAGTGCCCTCCCTTAATGGCATAGCGGGGAGTTGCACCTAGACTTGAGGATAAACGCACCCATTCTGCTAACTGCCCCGTTTGATCTCGCACACCCTCATGGGTGGAGCACAGTAAGGGCCTTAAGGTAGCATTGGTTGCCATTTGGAAATCACCAGCACCTTGATTACATCCTTTGATTACAAGCGTACTCTCAGCCCTTATCCGCTTGAGGCGGGGGTCACTGGGTAAGGCTGAAATACCATAAGGATGCCTATTTTCACTATCACCCATGCAAGAAGTTTTCCACTGCTCTTCAGTACATAGGTTTGCTCCAGAAGCCTGACAGAGAGAGTCGGCATTGGGGGCGTCGATTGACAGGGCGAAGGATTTGTCAGGGTATTGGTATTCTAGTGTTTGGATGCAAAAAGAGGTGAGTGAGGTCGAATCGCTTGATTTTCTGGTGACGCCAGAATAGCCAGATGGACATTTAACTAGTGTATCTAGGCGTGTACCCACAGAAAGGGTATCGAGGCGGGAACGGTTGCCGGAGCTATCCTCGCTATAGACAGAGATGTGATGATATGAATCTTGCAAAAGAAAATAAAAGGATATATACATGTTTCCGAGTTGGCTATCGGGTTTATAGGTCAGGAGGGTTTGGTTTTGTGAAAGAGTATCAAATTTTGTATTGGGTACAAAGCGAAGATTAAGGGTATCAGCAGGTATACCTCTTTCACTGTTTTTAAACTGGATTTTTTGGATATGATAAGCAGCGATATTACTGTGGGGCGTGGAATCTTGAGGGCGCGTATCTCTACTTGCAGGGGTGCGCAAAGTAATCCGGTTGGGTGTGAGTTCCTGTAGAGTTATTGAGAGTGATAAAGGTTGGGTGGTATCGTTTGTTGTGAATTTTTGCCGGTCAGACAAAGATCCACCTTGATTGCCTGCACTATCCGTAGCATAAAGGCTAAGGTTATAAGTGTACTCGGGGCTTAACCCATAGAGTGTAAGGGCGAGATTATTATTTTGAATTTTTAGCAGCCCCTTTGCCGTCCGGGATGAAAAATTGATAGAAACCATTTTTGTCGTTGTTTATATCGCTAGAATCAACAAGCCAAGAATTATATATGCTATCTCCTCGTTTGCTGAGAATTTCACCCTGCGGGCCCATCCAGCGTATAGAATCGATTGCCAATCTCTTGAAATTAAGCAAGACATTGGCACCCTCACCCCATAGGGCTAAATTGTATCCTTTTATTTGCCCACTTAAACTTTCTGGTTCAAAAAAATTGCTTGCATCATTAGGCCGAGTCCAATTGATGAGTAAGGTATCCTGCCCAGCTTGGAGTGAATAGCGCAGGGGGTCGGGTCGGTAGATATCGAAAACAGGCAAAGAGGCAAATTTTTCAAGGCCTTGTTTTCCATCTGAGTACCGTGGCATAAGGGCAAAGTAAAAGAGCATTTTTCCATTGGGATTTTTAGAATCAAGCCTTTGGGTTGTATCAAGCTGGTAGTGGGGTAAGCCATCTATACTGTCAAGTAGCTTGACTCCTCCTGGATTTCCTGAACTCAAAGAGATGATAATGCTATCGGAAGATTGTGCAGAAGGCCTAGCTGGTGCAGTAAAGGAATGGAAAAAAGAGAGGGGTGCCTTGTTGGAATCAGACTTGATCACATTCCAATTTGTTGTGTCCAAAAAAATGATACTGCCTAAAAAACTTTTACGATCTGAAGGGTTTTCCCAGGATAAAAGATAGAGCTTGGAAGCGTTGGGGTATTTAGAAAAACGAAAATTGAATACCGACCTTTTGTAATCCGTTTCGGGTTCGGTATTGGGCGAGGAACATGCAATGAGAATAAGTGAAATTAAAAATGCCACACAGAGATGCATGGCATTAGTATAGAAAAAAAAGCTAATGTATCGCCAGGACAAGCGCTTAGGCGACAGGAACAACACTTACTTTTTGGCGGCCGTTTTTTGTTACAGAAAACTGAACCTTACCTTGGAGGAGTGAGTAGATTGTGTAATCCCGACCCATACCTACATTATCACCAGGATGCCATTTTGTGCCCTTTTGGCGGATAATGATGTTACCAGGAATAACAACCTGGCCACCAAATTTTTTAACACCGCGATATTGAGGATTGGAATCGCGACCGTTTTTGGTACTTCCTAAACCTTTTTTATGTGCCATTTGAGACTCCTGAGATTAAGCCTTGACGGTTTTGCCGTTGTGGGTGATTTCTGTAATTTGAATAAGGGTAAAGTCTTGACGGTGACCCTTGGTAAGGCGGAAACGTTTACGCCGTTGTTTTTTGAATACTTTGATTTTATCGTGGCGACCGTTTTCTAGAACCTTGGCTTTGACTGAAGCACCACTTAAAACTGGCTGTCCAACGGAAATTTCAGCTCCGTCTGAGACAAGCAACACATCGGAAAAAACTACCTCTTGACCGACTTCTTCATTGAGTAGGGAAACCTTTAACTTTTCACCTAAACTTACCTTGTGTTGGAACCCTTTGGCTTCAATTACCGAATACATAATTTCCTCGTGACTAATTTAATAGGATAGGGGGCTAATTTAATATAATTGCATCAATTTTTCAATGATCAATTCTGGCAAGAATAAAAATTTTACAATTATACCTTCCTCTAATTACACCTGGTTTTGAGCCTAAGCCTGTTAACAAAGAAAATCTCTTAGGTTTGACCTATTACCTGAGGGAATTAAACGATCAGATCCTCAAAAAAAAATTCCAAGTCGGGGAGAGCATTCTTGCCAGCATTGTACTGAGGGTGGGTAGATCTGCTTTGAAGTTTTACACTACAAAAGCATTCTCGTTGCAGGCGAAAAAAGAAAAGCCCGGTGTTATTCCAGGCTTTTCCTTAAATCATTTTATAAAAAATTAGAGTCTTAGTTTTTGTGTTTTGCAGTACGCACTTATTTTCCAAAAATTTCTTGGGGATTTTTAGAGGATGATTTTTTAGAACCGGGCGTAGATCCGGTTTGGCCAGGATTTTTGATCATACCGCCATAAGCTGGGTTAAGCACTTCAACCTTGTACTTGGTGTATAAAGAATCAAACAACTGAGCCAGTTTCTGTTGATTTTCCATAGTTTGTTCGTTTACAAGGTGATGAAGTATGCGGAGCCGGTTGCTTTCGAGAGTACCATCATGTTTTTCGGTGAGGAGCACCAAATGGAAGCCTTGAGGTGAGCGAAAGACTTGTGAGAGTTGTCCGACTTTTAATGTGGCAATGGCCTTATTGAATTCTGGGAAAAAATCACCTTTTTTAAACCGGCCTAAATCTCCGCCCTTTTGGGCTTCAGGGCTTTGGGAATGATTGATCGCTAATCGGGTAAATGCTTCTAATAAAGCCTCGGTAGGCATAGAGACGCTCAGCTTTTCACGGATGGAAGCGAGTTTTTTACGGATTTCTTCAATTTTTTCAGGACTTGCCCGATCGGGTAGAGGAAGAAAAATTTGGCTGGCGCGTAGGGAATCACTTTTAGTAAAGAGTGTTGTGTTTTTGTCATAGAAGGATTTGATTTCAGTTTCGGTAGGGCGACTGAGGGTTTGGAGGTGGTTCTTGAGGACTTTAGAGATCCGAATTTCCTTTCCCATTCTGCTCTTAACCTGATTTTCAGGGATACCCATGGATTTAATGGCTTGTTTGTAAGTATTGCTGTCGGGGAAATTTTTCTTGAATTCTTTAAAAAGAGAGTCGACCTCTGTAGAGCTTACGGTAATTTTACGAGCATCGGCTTCAATTTCCAGGAGTTCCTGACCTATTAGATTGCTTGCAACCATTTGGACCAGTTGTTTTTTTTCTTCGGCTTGGAGCTCTTTGCCTGCAAATTGTTGTTGAACAACAATTTTGACAAGAGAGTCAACTTTTTCTTTAAAGATGGTGCGTTTGCCAATTTTTACCACAGGTGTTGCAGAAAATGCGGGAGACATAAGTAAACCGACAAGACTACCTAGTAGCAGTCCCAGTTTAGCAAGAGAGAATAAACCCGAAACCCTTGTGGTTTGTAGCGAGAGTACTGATTTAAGGAAATGGGGAGTTTTCATGATTTTTTTAGGGGGGGTTGAGGTTATTAGGTGTTGAGCTTGCTTCTTTAGGAAGTTTTTCCCATAGAAAGGGAAAGAGCATAAATTTAGTCAAAAATTCGGGAATATCTAAGGCTAAAGTGGGCAGAATTCAAAAAATGTTCTCATAAATAGTGTTTAGTTATAAAATTATATATCTCTTTTGGTTCTTAAGGGTTTGTAGTAGATCCAACGGTCGGCGGCTATGTACCGTCGCTAGTTTGGCTTTGCACCCAGGTTAATTTGGGTCTGCTGAATAACTTGAGTTTTGCAGCAGCCCCTAATTCTTTATAAAAAGGAGGAGGGGTGGTACTGCGTCCCCCCTCCTATTTGCTCGTTTACGAGTGCCTTCACTTACCTTCAGGCACATTTCGTTTCACTCGCAAATACCTTCCCCCCGGCTAGTTTGGCTTTGCACCCAGGTTAATTTGGGTCTGCTGAACAACTTGAGTTTTAGCAGCAGCCCCTAATTCTTTATAAAAAGGAGGAGGGGAGGTACTGCGTCCCCCCTCCTATTTGCTCGTTTACGAGTGCCTTCACTTACCTTCAGGCACATTTCGTTTCACTCGCAAATACCTTCCCCCCCCGGCTAGTTTGGCTTTGCACTCAGGTTAATTTGGGTCTGCTGAACAACTTGAGTTTTAGCAGCAGACCACAAGTCCAGAGTTTTTTTAATCATCCTGTTGTTTTGAAGAAAAAAACCTTGGACCTGTTATATGGGAAAGTCTAATCTTACCCCTATGAATATTGGGGATTTCCCGTGCTCAGCAAGCCCTAATTCGGCGGTTTTACTAGTAAGAGGTTAATTGTCCTTTGTGACCGGCTACTCACATGGTTCAAGCCCTAACTTAATGGATTTCCAGACTTTGCTTTTGATTTAGGAATTTGAACCACCCTTTACCTGAGCTACATTCTTGATTGGAGCCATTCACAAGTAAAACTTTTATTCTGATGTCCTCGATTAATCTATTGCACAAGTCTTGATTTTGAATAAATTATCAGAATCCCTTTTCCCTTTCTAAAATGAATAAATGAATGATTCTTAAAGTATTCATTTGATTTAGCAGCTGTGACAATTTTATAATGGTCTCAGGATAGGAGAAACTTAAAATGAAATTTCTTTCTTACTCCCTCTTACTTTGCTTATGCCTTGCAAGGGATATTGTTTACGCTAAAGGATACCAGATAGCCAGTGATGTTCTTGTGTTTATCCCAGATGGATACAACCGCTCAACTGCGCCAATTTTCCCTGGCTTTGTAACCCAACCCGACAGTATAGGCCCGATCTTGGGATCTCCAGCAGTGGAGCCTTCTTTTGGTTCTTCTGGTGACCGGTATACGGTTAACATTGCTACTGAATCGAGCATAAGTTTGTATGGTACGGGTGAGGTGCCAGGAGGCTTACTCCGTAATGGCAAAGTCTCAGAAAATTGGAACTCAGATAGTTACGCTTATGGGATCGGATCAAAAAGTCTGTATCAATCGCATCCCTGGGTACTTGCAGTCCGTGCAGACGGATCAGCGTTTGGAGTTCTTGCACTGACTACCTACCGTTGCGAAATTAATTTACAGAACGGGATCACTTTTTCTGCAACAGGACCAAAATTTGCAGTTGCAATCTTTTCAGGGTCTTCACCCCAAGCTGTGCTGAGAAGTCTTGCCAAGCAGATAGGCACAATAGCGCTTCCCCCTCGTTGGGCCTTGGGTTTTCAACAGTCACGCTGGTCATATTACCCCGACAAACGCGTACGCGAAATTGCAGATGAATTTAGAAACAGGAAGATCCCTGCCGATGTGATCTGGCTCGATATTGATTATATGCAAGATTTTCAGGTATTTACCTTTAATCAGTCGGATTTTCCTGATGTTCCAGGTTTAAATAAATACTTGCATGATAAAAAATTTCATACTGTATGGATGATCGATCCCGGTGTAGCTGCTGTTAATGGTTATTCCATTTACGAGAGTGGGAAACAGCAAAATGTATGGGTAAAAAACGCGGATGGTGGTGATTATATAGGCAAGGTATGGCCAGGAGATTGTGTCTTTCCCGATTTTACATCTAACACTGTCGCTACTTGGTGGGGGGGGCTGTATAAAAATTTTATGGCCAAAGGCATAGATGGTGTATGGAATGATATGAATGAGCCATCAGTATTCAATGGCCCAGGCGGTACTATGCCAGAAAACAATAAACATGCAGGAGGTGTTCTTGGGTTAAAAGCAGGAGATCATAGCCAGTATCATAACATTTACGGTTTTTTAATGGTTCGAGCTAGTCTGGCGGGAATACAGGCAGCTAACCCGGACAAACGCCCCTTTGTACTTTCTCGGTCAAACTTTATCGGTGGTCACCGTTTTGCCGCTACCTGGACAGGAGATAATGTGGCTAACTGGACGCACATGCAGTGGAGTATCCCTATGGCACTTAATTTAGGGATTTCTGGACAGCCCTTTGCTGGCCCTGATATTGGCGGATTTAATGGTAACGGGGATGCGACTCTTTTTGGACGCTGGATGGGAATCGGAGCTTTTTTACCCTTCAGTAGGGCTCATTCCGAAAAAGGAACTGTCAACAAGGAACCTTGGGCTTGGGGCATGGCAACTGAGGCGTCAAGTCGCACCTCAATTAATCGGAGATATGTACTCTTACCCTATCTCTATTCGCTTTTTTACCAGGCCTCCCTCGATGGTAGCCCTATAGTCCAGCCAGCATTTTTTGCAGATTTAACCAACTTAAGCTTGCGCTCTGAAGATCACTCTTTTTTATTGGGCCCTGACCTCCTTATTGTGCCCAATCTCGAAGAGTCAGGATCCTCTAAAGCTAAAGAGCCAGGTGGGAGATGGCGTGAAATCCGTGTAGCTGGTGAAAACCCAGATACCGATGTCAATCAACCACGGATCAAGATACGCAGTGGAGCGATAATCCCTACGGGACCTTTAGTTCAGAGTACTGTTGATTATAAAATAGACACCCTTACTCTTTGGGTAAATCCTGATAGTGTCGGTAAGGCCCAGGGTGTGCTTTATGAAGATGAAGGTGAAGGATATGGGTACCAACAAGGAAACTACCGTTTAACTACCTATATATGTCTGCCAAACGATACTGGAGTTACTATTAAAGTAAAAGAAAGTAAGGGGTCCTATATACCAGCCGCACGAATCCTTAAGGTCAACCTTGTCACTAAAGATAATATCATTGTCGCCTATGGAAACGAAACTAATGGCGTAGGTATAGCCTGGAGCGGTGTTTATGACCGTACCACCACTATTACTACTTATCGAATTAAATGTCGACATCTCAATGGTGTATACCTTTCTAACAAGGAGGGTCGTGTAGACTATGGTTTGACCCCCCAAACCAAAAATTCTGATTGGATCAGGGTGGATGGGGGGGATGGTTCCACGGTATTTAAAAACTTTGGAACAGGCTGTTTTATGAATGTTACCGGTGGTTCAAATTATGTTGAGTGTGGAGCAGGGGACAGCTCTGATATAAATTTTAAGTGGGTTATCGAAGATGCTCCGAGTGGCTTTAAACGAATCAAAAGTTTGTCGGGATCAAACCGCTATTTACATGTTGAGAAAGGATTAGGCTATCCTGAGGTGGGCAGTGTTGGATCGGACTGGTGGAGTGCTATGTGGGCCCTGGAACCCCAGACACGGGAAGTACCCCTTGGGATTCAGTCTTATATGGATGCAAATCCTCAAAGGGCCATTCTCTCTTGGAAGGGTTCAATCCTTTCCATCAAAAACGCAGTAAGTGATTCACGCTTATCAGTTTATGATGTATCGGGAAGAGAAATCCTAAAAAAGAGTTTGTCAGTCAAGGGAAATTTAGACATTCCCTTGAAGCTCGGACCAGGCTTATATATATGTAAAATTACCCATAAAACAAGAGCCTTTTCAAATAATTTGAAGATAGTTGTAAAATAAAGGGTGGTATGTATTTTAGGGACTGCCCCTTATTTGATGAGGCAAAAAAATAGGGCTATTTTCTAAAGTCTAACTTTTCCTATTGGTCAAACTCCAGTTTAACTTGCGAACTGGGAAATTCTCCCTATTTATCAAGCCCAATTTTGCAGGAATTAGCGAGCTGCTGGAAAAAAAGGATAGAAGATTTTTGCTTTATGGGTTCTTAGTTTGATAGCTTGGTAGAGGCTTAAAATTCGGCTATTGTAGAGAGAAAGGCATTAATTTATAATCAAAGCATGGCACAAATTTATGATTTAGTAGTGGTGGGCGCAGGGATAAATGGGTCTGCCTTAGCAAGGTTGGCTGCCTTTAACGGTATCAAAACCTTATTGATCGACAAGGCAGATATAGCCTCTGAGACCAGTTCAAATTCTTCTAAGTTAATTCATGGAGGGTTGCGTTACCTGGAAGGCTTTCATTTGGGTTTAGTTTGGGAAGCCTTGCACGAAAGAGAAAGGCTTTTAAAACAAGCGCCTCATTTAGTTACCTCTCATCAGATCTATCTACCAATAACCGAGCAGAGTCGTCATGGATCAATTGCAACACGCCTGGCTTTGACCTTATACGACCTCATGGCAGGCCGTTTGGGCCGTGGTCATCAAAAAATCCACCAATTAACAGGGCATTCCGATCTTAAGCACTTGCGCAGCCACACTGCATCTGCCCATAAGAATGCAGTATATTCCTATCCTGATTGTATGGTCGATGATGCCCGCTTAACCCTGGAGCTTGCTCTGGATGCACAAACCCTGGGAGCGCAACTGAGTACCTATACTGAATTTTTAGGGGTAGAAGAATCTCGAGATAAGGAAACACGCAATTTGCTTGAGGTTTCCCTATGCAACAAATCAAATGAAACTGACTATGAGGTTTATACAAAAAAGTTAGCCTTCTGTTTGGGTCCTTGGAATGACATTTGGACCCGTCGTGAGTTTTCCCAAACAAATCCCGCTCTATCCCGCAGTCAGGGTATACACCTTTTTTACGAGGACTTACCCTTACAAGGGGCTTTTCTTTTGCCTGTACCCAAGTCTACCCGTTTTTTCTTTGTTTTGCCTTATCAAGGGGGGCATTTGGTCGGTACAACCGAAACAAGTTTAGCTGAAACCGATCCTGGCCCCTTTGTTCCCACAGATTCTGAAATCGCTGAGATGGAAAAATGTTTTGCCTATTATTTTCCAGATCTGGTGCGTCCCTATACATGTGTTACGGTTGGAGTGCGCCCCTTGGCCCGCACTTCTAAAGCACACCTTTCTCAGGCAAGTCGCTCACCAGCTTTTCACAAACTCCACGACCAAGTATATGCGGGGGTGGGTGGAAAGTATACAACACATGCTCCCTTTGCCCAAACACTTCTCCAAAAGCTTTATGGAAAAGAAAAGTCCCTAAAACCAGTCTATAATCGCTTGCTTCCGGGTTCCTTTACAAAAGGAGCAGAATGCGTCGATGAACAACTCAAACTTTGGGGCTTTGGTAATGCTGATCTGCGCAAGCTGTGGCTTACTCGCTATGGACAACGAGCACTGGAGGTAGGCGAGTTTGTTCTAAATGTTCCAGGTGGAAAAGAATTGTTATCCAGCAAAGTTCACTTGCTTAAAGGTGAGGTACTGTTTTCTATTCGGCACGAATTAGCCCGTTGTGCTCAAGACTTTTTTCGCAGACGAACATCTCTTTTTTTTACAAAGGAAGGCGGTCTTGATTTGTTTCATGAGGTGTCTGAGATCTTTGCGCAAAATCTTCCTGAAAATAAAAATCTTGAAAAACTGTTTTCTTACACCGATTATTTACATAGGCACAGGCATTCTTGCCTATAAAAATCCTAACCTGGGCATTTAAAACAAGCTAAATTGTCGCTTCGCGACTTCGTACATCAGCGGTTATATCCCATCGCTAGACATGCTTCGCATGTGTCGCGACGGTACATAGCCGCCGACCGATCTATCTGTTAAAAAGTCGAAAGGGCCCGGATCTCAAGTCAACTAGACGGACCAGTCCTTTAGGAGCCAATGATAGCGAGGTAAATTCGGGGGACCCGATATCTTCACCATCCATTTGCCAGGGGACCTTTTTAATTTTCAAATTCAATTGGGTAGCCTTAAAATAGTGTGGGTATGTAATTCTTTTAAGAATAAACTCGGGTAATAGACGGGGCAAAATGAGTATACGGAGCAAATCGGTCAATGTATAGGCAATAAATATGTGAAGGTGTTTTTGGGGTAATTGCATACTGTTATACAACTGAGTGCCTCCGCCATAAGAACATATATTGCTTACAATTAAAGATCGGAAGCGCGAGTTTTTGAGAGTAGAAGAAAAAGCTGGATTATCTATCTCAATGCATGTGCCAGGAAAAGATGTACCCAAGTGTTTAAGAGCATATTTTAAATAATATGCTTTATTAATAAGAGGATGTGAAAAGAAAAATCCTTTTCTTCTGCGGAGATCGAAATCGTGGAGTATTGCTGCATCGCAACCGATACTTATGTATGCAGAAAAAGGTTGGACAGTTGTTTCTGATTTTGCTTCCCAAATGGTAAAGGGGCTTGTTTGGGCACGGATCAATCGATTTAAGCATCCCATTACCCCTCTATCGTGAAACTGGGAAAAGATGCCCATGGCCCGGGCCAGGTCATTGCCTGTTCCCAAGGGTAAAAGACCGACCTCAACACGAGTATGGTTATGTGCTGCAAAAGAGAGGACTGTGCCTAATGTCCCATCGCCCCCTACCGCAATGACTCGTATACATCTTTGAAAGAGTTCACCAAGAATGGATTCAGAATCCTTTTCTTGGGAAAGAAATGCACACCACTGTTCCTTTTGAAATCCCAGGGAAAACATGATTTCAGTTAGATGATTATAAACGAATAAACCCATACCTCCACCCGAAACTGGGTTAATAAAAAAGCCAAGAAGCAGGTTGTTTTCTGGTTGGGTTTGCAAGCTTACCAATTTTTATTTAAAAAATGAAAAGAATTGTAGAAGAAAAAAATCTTTGAACCTGCTGGTAACCTCACGCAGGGAAGGGTGAGAGCGACCTAGTTTGGGATTGGCATCCGGTGCAATCAAGCCATGAGCATCTAGGCCTAACTTTTTCGCTATATATATGGCACGGGGAAGATGGTAGGCTTGCGTAACTATCAGGACAGGGTGACCTGGGTAATTGTTTTGGAAGTTAAAAAGGGAAGTATAAGTAGAAACACCTTTATAGTCTAAAATGAGGTCCTTTGGAAGAACCATTTTTTGTGTTGCATAAACTGACATGGCCAAGGGTTCGTTATAGCCGCCTTTGATAGAGTGCCCACTGAGAACAAGTAAAGTACCAGAGCGAGCCAAGTGAAAGTGAATGGCAGTAAGCATTCTTTGTTCAAGTGGGGGAGAAAGTTTTTGCGAGCGGTAAACACTCGCCCCTAAAACTAGGACATGTTGCACATCAGGTACACTCTGGAGTGTTGAATGTATGTTGGGTTTTGCCTTGAAGACAATGTAGGTGTTCAAGATCCAAAGAGGAACGATAAGTAGTACTAATGAGACAATTATTGCTTTGGTAATTCTCACACTAGCGCTGATTTAAGTTTTATACGGGCGTTTGCAAGTACTGGTTTTTTACACCCACATATTTATCTGAGAGCTTATGTAGATCTGCAATTTCGTCTGGAGTTAAGGGGCGCTGGACTCGCGCTGGACTCCCTACAATCAGGCTACCCGGAGGAAAAGATTTACCCTTGGGTAAAAGGCTTCCGGCAGCGACTAAGCAGTTGTCGCCTACGATAGTATCGTCCATGATGATGCTTCCCATTCCTATCAGGCTGCCATCACCGATAGTGCAAGCATGAATTACGCAGTTATGGCCTATTGATACCTTATTGCCAATATGTGCACCACGGTCACTGGCAACATGAACAACGGTGTTATCTTGGATGTTGCTTCGATTGCCAACAGTAATGGGGGCAATGTCTGCTCGAAGCACTGCTCCAAAAAAGATTGAGCAATCGTTGCCTAAAGTTACTGCCCCAACAAGAGCAGCAGAAGGCGCAACATAGCATTGATCGCCAAGTTGGGGTTTTAAATTTCCGTAATAGTGCAACATAGTTAGACCTGGGTTAAAAGCTTAGGACTTGCATTTAAAGGATTTGGGGGCGTATGAGACCAGCTCATGTGCCTGGAACCAAAAATGCACTTCCCTTTGGGCACTTGTAACTGAGTCACTTGAGTGTACAATATTTTCGCTGACATTGGGTGCGTAATCAAATCGAATGGTACCGGGAGCAGCTTGCTCTGGGTTAGTAGCACCATTGAGTGTACGAGCTCTCTCTACAGCATTTTCGCCATGTAGGGCTAAAAGAACTACCGGTCCGCTGGACATGAATTGTACTAAACCCTCAAAAAAGGGTTTTCCGCGGTGTTCGCCATAAAACTCTTCAACTTTTTCACGGGGTAAATTTTTTATGGAAAGGGCTGAAAGGGATAAACGAGATTTTTCGTAACGGTTGATGATATCGCCAACAAGTCCATGGCTTACGCCGTTAGGTTTAATCATCACAAAAGTGGTTTCCATACTTGACCTTTTTAGAGTTTTTTAAAGAGTATACGCTTGGGCAATCCGTTTACAACGAGAATGCCATGCAGATTGAACTTACAAAAATACATAAGAAGCTTAATTGATGGAATCGTTAAAATGTAATATTTCTAATCATTGCGACTTTTTGACTCTTTAAGGTCTTTTCTTGTATGAAACGGGAAGGTGCGCGGGGATTTTTGAAACTGACAGTAAGGTATTTAAAAGCGGATCCAGGTAAAAACGGAACTTCAGAAAAGGTAGGTCAGGGCTGTAGATTGCAAATTCTTTGAAATAAAATCAGGTATTATTCTAAAAATCCGTAAGAAAGGCGAAGAAGGTGCTCTTCTGAAATGCTAAATACCTTCCCAGAACCCTTTATTGAAAATTTGAGTTAAAAACTTTTAGTCGGACCTAGTCAAAAGATTTGAATAAAGTTTAATTTAGGAGCGCGCGGATTTAGCTCAGTTGGTAGAGCTCCTGCTTCCCAAGCAGGTGGTCGTGAGTTCGAGTCTCATAATCCGCTCCAGTTCACTGAGTTTTTACGACTTCTACCCCAAACACAACTTTACAGACATCTAGGCTCGCCTTTTGCCTTGTTTTCTGACCGTATTTGGCAAATGTTTACAAATAGTAACATTTAACAAAAATGGCTTTGTATTGCGATAAGGATAATTCTGGCCTTGGCTATTTAGATGAGCTAGTGAATTGAATTTAGGCCATAAAAAAATCCTTAACAACAGTGGTTACTCACCAAGAAAGCAAGTTCACCAGAAAGAGTTAAGGTTTAATAACAAACTCCTCTTAAGTAATTTTTCCCACCTACTGTTTAAATAATTTGGCATATAGTATGCTTATCAATAATTATGAAGGATTTTTTTACTGGTTACCCAACTCATATTTCCTACGACGAATATATCGATAGTCAAAGTAATGTTCGTGCCCAGGTCAAGGGGTTAGTTGATCGTATTCATCAGCTGGGGCTAGATGAATTGTTGCGTAGGCAGGCTGCTGCAGAATCTCTTTTACTCACCCTTGGGGTCACCTTTAACGTCCATGGTGGCGAAAAGGGTAAGGAACGTATTTTTCCGATGGATATTTTACCTCGGGTCTTGCCGTTTAAAGAGTGGGAGCATATTGAAAGGGGTTTGAAGCAGCGTACCTTTGCCCTCAATGCTTTTATCCAAGACATATATAACCGACAACTGATACTCAAAAATCGAGTAATTCCACAAGATGTAGTTTTTACCTCACCAGGTTACAAAAACCAGTGCCGTGGCATGACCCCACCTAAGGGTGTCTGGATTCACATTGGCGGAATGGATATGGTGCGTGATCACACTGGAACCTTTTATGTTCTTGAAGATAATTTGCGCTGCCCCTCTGGAGTTTCATATGTCCTTGAAAACCGTCAAGTCATGAAGCGGACTTTTCCGCAGGTATTCGAATCACTTAAGCCTGTTCAAGTAGAAGATTACCCCCTCCGTCTCAAACAAATGCTTCAGGCTACCGCTCCTGAAGCTGCGCGGGAACCTGTTATTGCAGTCCTCACCCCAGGAATTTTTAACTCTGCTTATTTCGAACACAGTTTCCTCGCCCAACAAATGGGCGTTGAGCTAGTAACGGGCAGTGATCTCTATGTTGAAAAAAAATGTTTATATATGCGAACCACTCGGGGAAAAAGTAGGGTTGATGTTTTGTACCGTCGCATAGATGATGATTTTATTGATCCACGGGTATTTAGACCCGATTCTCTGCTTGGTGTTTCAGGGCTCATGGATTGCTATCGGGAGGGTAATCTCACACTCGCCAATGCTCCTGGAACCGGAATCGCCGACGACAAAGTTATTTATGCCTATGTTCCAGAAATTATCAAATTTTATTTGGGTGAAGAGCCAATTCTTCCCAATGTACCTACTTACCTGTGTCATAAAGAAAAAGATCTTTCTTATGTACTGGACAATATGGAAAAACTGGTCATCAAGTCAGCCCATGAATCTGGTGGTTATGGTGTCCTGATTGGACCTCATGCTAGCCAAGAGGAACTCTCCAACTGGCGCAAGCGTATACATGCTGATCCTCGAAATTATCTTGCCCAGCTTAAAGTTGACCTTTCTGTTGCTCCTGTCATTATAAATGGCAAGCTAGAGCCCCGACATATTGACTTGCGTCCCTTTATCCTTTATGGCCGGGATGTACATATTCTTCCTGGAGGGCTTTCCCGCGTTGCTCTTAAAAAGGGATCTTTGGTAGTCAATTCTTCACAGGGAGGGGGTAGCAAAGATACCTGGGTAGTTCACGAAAAAGAGTACCGCGAATTGGCTAACCAAACTGAAACAGAAAACGGTGAAAATCGGGGTAATCATGCTTAGCCGCGTAGCTGATTCTATATATTGGATGGGTCGCTATTTAGAAAGAGCCGAAAACCTCGCTCGTTTTATTGGTGCCAACTTATCTCTCACACTTGATGTGCAGATGGTATTGGAGGAACAGTGGGAACCACTCTTGTATGCAACTGGTGATTATCACTTCTTTCATGATCGTAAGACCAGCACAGAATACAGTGCTTTTTTACAAAAAATCAAAGGCGAGTTGGGTGATTTCAACAACTCCTTGGTAAGTCAAAAAGTACTCGAAACTCGTAATGAAGTAATTTTTTTTCTAAGCCTTGAGCCTCAGAACCCAAACAGTATCCTCTCCTGCCTAGAGAAAGCACGCGATAACGCCCGACTTGTTCGTGGCTACATATCGACCGAAATGTGGGAGCAAATCAACAAGCTCTACTACTACATTCGAAAGTCAGATACTCAATTTATGCTCTTTAAAGACCCCCTAAATTTTTTCCAAGAATTGCGGATGTCGCTCTATACCTTGGTGGGTCTTACAGAGGCTACTTTTCAGCGTGATGATGGTTGGTGCTTTCAGCAACTTGGAATGTATCTTGAACGCGCCGATAAAACTACACGGATACTCGATGTCAAATATTTTATCTTACTCCCCAAATTAGGGCATGTAGGTTCGGTAATTGATGATATGCTTTGGGCAGCACTCCTTCAGTCGGTAAGTGGCTTTCAAACATTCAAACAAAAATATCAAGAAGTTCTACCGGCAGCGGTAGTTGAGTTCTTGCTGCTCGACAGAAAATTCCCAAGGTCTGTTCTTTTTTGCCTTAAAAGTGCTGAAGAGTGTCTCAATCAAATTTCTAGTACGCAGCCCGGGTCATTTTCCAATTCTGCAGAGCAAAAAATAGGTCGTTTACGCAATCAACTCGAATACAGCAGTGTTGATGAAATAATCATAAGTGGCCTCCACGAATATTTAGAGGATATTAAAAGACAACTCAATCATATCAGCACTGACATTTATCAGGTCTTTATTAAATTTCTTGAAGAAAATTGATGCTGGCAATATTTTTCCCAATCAGTTTTTTTACCCCATCAAATCAACAAAGGATGAGCTATTACTTTTTGTCTAGGAATTAAAATCGAAGAAGGGCTTGTTGCCATATCGGATACCCGGATCACCTCTGGAAGTGAATGTATAAGTGCTAAAAAAATGACTATATATAAGGGTGAAAACTATTTTTTTTTCATTATGACTTCAGGCCTGCGGTCTTTACGAGATAAAACGCTAGTTTATTTTGAAGAAGCTTTCGAGCATTCTAAGGAGGGTTTTGACCATCTTTACAAGGTGGTCAATTGTATCAGCGAACAAATTCGTCAGGTTTATAAAGAGGATTCTGAGCCACTCAAGGAGGCTGGACTCCAATTTAATATGCACATGCTTATTGGTGGCCAATTGGGTTCTGACCGTGAACATCAACTCTTTTTCATTTATCCACAAGGAAATTGGGTTATTGTAGGACAGGGAACCCCCTACCAGATTATTGGAGCTGCTCCTTATGGTAAACCCATTCTAGACCGCACTTTAAAGTATACTGATTCCATTCCCTTTGCACTTAAAGTGGGTACCTTGGCTTTTGACTCAACTCGTATTTCAGCTGCTGATGTCGATTACCCCATCGATATAGTTCTCTATCGTAAGGATTCCTTTGATTTTGTTGAACGCTGCTTGGGTAAGGATGACCTTAAGGATCTTTCTGAATGGTGGCAGGGACGGTTGCGCAATTCTATAGATTCCTTGCCAAGTGAATGGATAAAAGGCCTTTCAGATTTAGTTCCAGAGCCTGTTATCAAAAAACTCAAAAAGAATAATTCAAAAAAAGTGAGATCAATTAACCAGGATGGCTGAGCTGCCTCATATAAAAGCTTTACATTCTCCTCTTTTAATAGGGGTGCATTTTGATCTATAAAATTTGGCATCAGACAAACTATACCTATCCTGATACCGTGCAGCTCATGCCACACATTTTGAGACTCACCCCCCGGACAGACAGCTCCCAATCTCTAATTTCATCACATATACTTGTTGAACCTAGCCTAGATAGAATTTATGATAGCCTAGATTTAAATAATAATTGGGCCAAACATTGTTTTTTTGCCGACCCGGTCTCCCATCTCAAAATTACAGCGCAAAGTATAGTAGAAACAAAGGAGTCTAATCCCTTTGAGTTTTATGTAGAACCAGATTGTGCTTACTTACCCCGTTTAGAAGTACAAGGAGTGCAAAACAATTTATTTACTCAGCCTTCAATTGAAAAACCCAAAATACTCGATTTGATTTCTCGCGAACTACACAGAAAATTTGATGGTTATACTTTGGCAGTATTGGTCGAATTGTGCCGAACGCTTTCAAATTGCATTGCATACAAGGAACGAGTCGAAGGTCCACCTCGGTCGGCATTTGATACTTGGAATTTAAAGGTTGCTTCTTGTAGAGACTTTGCTGTTTTGTTTAGGGACTGTGTGCAAATTTTAGGGTTACCAGCTCGGTTTGTTTCTGGTTACGCAGAAGGTCCGGTTATCCATTCAAACAGTATGCACGCCTGGACAGAGGTTTTTATACCAGGTGCTGGTTGGAAGGGTTTTGACTGCACAAGTGGGTTAATGACTGATCACCGTTATGTTGCGGTTGCTTCAGCTTATGAACCACAGGATGTAAGTCCCGTGGTTGGGTTTTTTAAGGGTAATACGGCATCGGTGAAGCCCGAAGTCAGGGTAACAATAACAGCAAGCTAAACGCTCGAAGAAAAAACCTTGGACTTGTCACAAGGGAAAATCCACTCTAACCCCTATGAATATTGGGGATTTCCCTTGTTCAGCAATCCGTAATTATCCGCGTTCAAAAAAAAACAGTTTTATTTAGACTTCTACGGCTGTGCAGATTTTTTTTCGACTGCGGTTTGTTTTGGTTTGGACTTTTTACCCGAAGTAGCTTTTACCTTCTCGGGTTCAGATGCTTTTTTATTGTCCACATTTTGTTTTGTATTCTCTTGACTAGGAGCAGAGGGAGTTGTTTTGCTAGTATCGGAGAGCGCCTCTGAGGAATCACCTTCGAGCTTAGGCATGAGGGCGCCTCCACTTTCAATATTGCGGATCATCCAGTCTGCATCGTCAGCAAGGTCGGAATTAGGCCATTTGGAAATTAATTCCTTAAAAGCTGATACAGCCTTTTTCTCGTCTTTAATATTTTCTGCATAGGTAAAACCAATCATGAAAAGAGCTTTGTAATTATTAGGACTCTGGGGGTAGAGATACAGAAGTCTGCGGTACTGCCGGAGGGCTTCTGGGAAATTTTCCTGTTCAATGTGCAGTTGGGCTATAGCCATGCATAGACTATCTTGCAGGCTTTCATTTTGAGGGAATTCCTTCCGGAGTTGTTCATAGAGTTGAAGCGCATCTGCTAGATTACGCTCACCATGTAGCTTTTGCGCCTCAGCAAAAACGGTGGCTGGTGTGAGGATTTTCCTTTTACCTAAAGTGCTGTCGATAATTTGAGCCTTGTATTTTTCCTTTAGTTTATTAATAAAGGCAGTTTCGGGTAACTGTGATTGTATACGCCGTATATTTTGGAAAATTGGGAAGGCTGCTGAATCATAAGGAATGAGTGTACTGTCTCTCATGTATGCATCTGTATTTGTGTGATACTCAATTTTGAAATCTGAGCTATCAAGCTGTAAAAACAAGGCTATATCACGATTGTAATGCGGGGCATATCCGCTAGAATCTTGAGTCTCCAAGAAGTATTTGCGGTTTTGGGAGAAGGTGTTTTGCAAGGTGAGTGAATCATAGCCGAAATGGCGAGTGATGACAGAGTCTCGATAGATGCTTGCATAATAACGGTCACGCTCGCGTGTAAGAATATTTTGAGTAAGTGGTTTGCCCAATAATCCTGTTTGCTTGGCCTCTGCCCATGAGAGCTCCCACATAGTTAAAAACTGTACTAAACCATCCCGAGTATAACGAGCTTGGTAGTGTGGAGGAATTTCTTTGCGCAAAAGCAAGACATCTGCTTCTTTAATGAGGCCACCATTGAGGACTGCAAGAGTGGTGGTATCTGGAACTTCAATTTTTTTCTCTTGCGCAAGTTCAGCGAGAACTGATTTTTCAACTCTATCGTAGGGTTTTTGTTCTTCAGGGAAAAATTGGGTAACAGCAAAGAGATGCCAACTTTGTGTTTGTGGATTTTCAATAAGGCCGGTTAATTTAAGACTGTCTTTGGAATTTTTGAGGCTATCAAGCTGGGTAAAAAGTTCTGGAAGCATACCCATTCCATAGGGCAAGCTATGCCCATTTTTAATTTTACCAATTAGGCCGCTATCGGGTTGGGTGAAAGTGTTTTGATCGTTTTTAAAGGCCTGAGTTTTGAAATCAGAGAGAGATTTGATTTTAGAAAGGAGTTTTTGAAGATCTGTTTTATTTTTTGCCTGAATTTGGTAGACCTGATACAT
>Ga0116204_1000493_pt1 | contig 22529 bp, 25 predicted proteins | sample LakKivwa52mmetaG_FD_94481 | JGI IMG/M metagenome (GOLD analysis project Ga0116204, IMG submission 94481) | Anoxic lake water microbial communities from Lake Kivu, Rwanda to study Microbial Dark Matter (Phase II) - Lake Kivu water 52m metaG | ecosystem: Environmental > Aquatic > Freshwater > Lake... | reverse complement strand
CAATACAGCTGCTTAAATGAAAGTAATTTTTTTATTAACTTTGCATTCCCTTAATAATTATAAATATGGATGTTATGACTGAAAAGGTGCAGTATAAGGTAAAAGATATTTCTCTTGCTGCATTTGGAAGAAAAGAGATAGAGATAGCAGAAAAGGAGATGCCGGGACTTCTGTCAGTAAGAAAGAAATACTCTCAGGAAAAACCGCTCAGGGGAGCCCGTATAACAGGTTCTCTTCATATGACAATTCAGACAGCAGTCCTTATTGAAACACTTGTTGAGCTTGGTGCTGATGTCCGCTGGGCAAGCTGTAATATATTCTCCACCCAGGACCATGCCGCTGCAGCAATAGCCAAAAGTGGCATTCCGGTGTTTGCCTGGAAGGGTGAAACCCTTGAAGAATACTGGTGGTGCACGGCTCAGGCTCTCTCATTTCCGGGAGGGAAGGGGCCTAACCTGGTTGTGGATGACGGCGGCGATGCATCGCTCTTTATCCATCTTGGATACAAAGCCGAGAATAATCCCGAAATACTCGACAAAAGACCTGCAAACAGGGAAGAAGCCATTATACTATCCACACTCAAAGAGATACTTGCAAATGATCCCGGAAAATGGCACCGTGCCGTGAGTGAGCTGAAAGGGATTTCAGAGGAGACCACCACGGGAGTGCACAGGCTGTACCAGATGCTGGAAAACAATGAACTGCTGGTGCCTGCAATAAACGTGAATGACTCGGTTACAAAATCAAAATTCGATAATCTTTACGGGTGCCGGGAATCACTTGCTGACGGGATCAAGCGGGCAACTGATGTTATGATTGCCGGCAAGGTGGTGGTAGTGTGCGGGTATGGCGATGTGGGTAAGGGAAGCGCAAAATCGATGCGGGCATATGGAGCAAGGGTCATTGTAACAGAAATTGATCCGATATGCGCTCTTCAGGCAGCAATGGAAGGATTTGAGGTGAAGAGAGTTGAGGATACACTGCCTGAGGGGAACATCTTTGTTACTGCTACAGGTAACAGGGATGTCATAACTGTTGAACACATGGAGAAAATGAAAGACCAGTCAATAGTATGCAATATCGGGCATTTTGACAACGAAATCCAGGTAGACCCTCTGAATTCACTGAAAGATGTTGAGAAGATAAATATTAAACCGCAGGTCGATAAATACGTGTTCCCCGACGGACACGCTGTTTTCATGCTTGCTGAGGGCCGGCTTGTAAACCTTGGATGTGCAACCGGTCATCCTTCATTTGTAATGAGCAACTCATTCAGCAACCAGACACTCGCACAGATTGACCTCTGGAAGAATAATTACCCGATCGGCGTATACAGGCTTCCGAAGCATCTTGACGAAGAGGTTGCAAGGCTCCATCTTGAACATCTGGGTGTGAACCTCACCAGGCTTACAAAAGAGCAGGCTGATTATATCGGGGTGCCTCCGGAAGGTCCATATAAGCCTGAGCACTACAGGTATTAAGGTATGTGCTCTTCAATAATTATTCCATACGCTCAAAAACCTTCCGTCGAAACGGGTTTTGTAGTTCTTCAGCGGATATTTGCCCGGACCAGAGCTCGGAGTGCCAAATGAGAAAAGCTCATAATGCGTGCTGCACTTTGGGCAGATCGCCTGGGTAAAATCAACATTGACCTTTGTGATAAGTGAGTTTACCGCATAATCATGCGGACATGTACGGTCATAAGCGAGAAACTCATTCTCCATCGACCTGTAAATGATGACCCCGTTATCTTCAAACCCCCCCGCATACCTTCGGTCGGGTATGCGGGTGTCGCTTTTGTCAATGACGGCTGATCCGGTTACCGACTGCAGTGAGGGATAGTCAAGGATATCAATTGTGAAATCCACAATCACGTCCGGGATCACATCATTTTTATTTCTTTCGCATGAAACAAGCAGAAACACAACCAGTGACGGAATAAAAAAATATCTTATTTTTGATCCTGTTGCCATCCCTGACAGATTATGGTACAAAAATAGCATTACCCGGGGATATGTAACGATACTTATAAATGATTATTATAATCACAGAAAGATGAATCGATTGTCATCACTGAAGCACATGCTGTTTATCACTCTGTTTTCTATGACAGCCGGCATTTGCACTGCATTCCCGGTTATGAATAGGGCGGTCAGTATTAATGAGGTCGCTGATGCTTTTCCACAGAAAAAGAAAACGAAGTTAAAAAAGCCGGTCAGTGCTGAAAAAGCTCAGAAACAGGCAGAAGCCAAGGACAAGCAGAGAAGAAAGGAATCTGAGCAATATATAAAGGAGAACCGCAAAAGGTCAATTGAGATACAAACACCTGAGGTTCAAGCACGTATGAAGCAGAATGTAAAGGACGCAAATGCCAGTTACAAAGCCCAGAAGAAAAGCAATGCATCCAGGACCAAAAAGGCCGGCAGGAAATACCGGTAATTGTAAACCACTAATTTTCAGTATTTTTTTGTTTTTTTATTAGAATTTATTATATTTGTGATTGAAGAGTTCCGGAAACCCCGGAATTCTTCTCTTTTTTAATTTGCTTGACATAAAAATGGCAGAGGTTTTATACATAACGGAGGATGGTCTTCAAAAACTTAAGGGTGAGCTGGATAAGCTCAGGATTGATGAGAGACCGAGAATTGCCCGGCTGATAGCTGATGCCAGGGACAAAGGCGACCTTAATGAGAATGCCGAATATTCTGCAGCAAAAGAGGAGCAGGGCATGCTTGAGATGAAGATCGCAAAGCTTGAGGATCTTATTGCCAGGTCAAGGATTCTGGATGAATCGAGGATCGACTCCAAAACGGTAAGAATATTGAATAAGGTTAAGATCAGGAATAAAGATAATGACAAGGTAATGGAATATCAGCTTGTTCCTGAAAGCGAGGCCAATCTCAGGGAGGGCAAAATAGCTGTAAATTCACCAATTGCACAGGGGCTTATCGGAAAGGAAGTGGGTGAAACAGTTGAAATAAAGGTTCCGTCAGGCACAATTCACCTTGAGATTGTAGATATCTCAGTATAACATACGATAATGGCAACAATTTTTACCAGGATCATCAGGGGTGAAATACCTTGTTATAAAATTGCTGAGGATGACTTCTATTTTGCATTCCTCGATATCAATCCCCTCAGGGAAGGGCATACTCTTGTTGTTCCAAAACAGGAAACAGACTATTTCTTTGACCTTGATGATGACCGGCTTGCCGGGCTTATGCTCTTTTCGAAAAAGGTGGCGAAAGCCCTGAAAACCGCTATTCCCTGTAACAGGATAGCAGTTGCCGTTGTCGGCCTCGAGGTGCCCCACGTTCATGTTCACCTCATCCCGATGGATACCATGGACGATATAAACTTCAAAAATCCCAAGCTCAGGTTCACCCCTGAGGAGTTCACCGCAACGACCGGAAAAATAAGAGACAGAATAGTTCTTTTTTAACAGCAAAAAATACTGCATTTTGCTTATCTTTACAGAATAATTCAGCTCGCTGCATGAGTTATCTGTATGATCTGCTGGATGATTTTATCAGCCTTCTTTTTCCGAGGCTTTGCTATGCGTGCGGCAACCACCTGGCAAGAAATGAGTATCTTATTTGTACGGAATGCTATATTCTCATACCGAGAACAGGCTATCATCTTCAGCCTGATAACCCGGTTGAAAAGCTTTTCTGGGGAAGATGCAGAATCGAAAGAGCTGCAGCCTTTTCATTCTACAACAGGGGAAGCAGGATCAGGAATCTGGTACATAACCTGAAATATAAAGGTATCCGCGACATAGGTCATGAGCTTGGCAGAATGTACGGACAGACACTTAATGAATCTGATTTCGTGCGTGACCTGGATGTTATTATTCCGGTCCCCCTGCATCCTTCAAAAAAACGTGTAAGAGGCTTTAACCAGAGTTATATCATTTCCATGGGTATTTCTGAAGCAACAGGCATCCCTGTCGATTCATTATCTCTTTCCAGGGTCGTCGTAAGTTCCACGCAAACCAGGAAATCAAGATATGACCGCTGGACAAACGTGAAAGGGATCTTCAGCGTGAAAGAGGGTCAGTCTCTCAGGGGCAGGCATATACTTCTTGTTGACGATGTGATAACCACCGGCTCCACCATTGAATCATGTGCGGCTGAGCTGCTTAAAACAGAGGGAGTGCGGGTGAGTGTTGCAGCAATTGCTGTTGCTCCATTGTAAAATGCTTTTACCTGACCCTGCCGGGATTCTTTTTTATGAAATCCTTCCATCCCGATAATGACTTCTCACTCGGCGGATTTCCTGACTGGTAAAAGTGACACAATGCTGCTGCCAGCCCGTCGGTGGCATCAAGCTTCATTTTGGTTCCCCTGAACCTGAGTATATGCATGAGCATAGCCGCAACCTGTTCCTTTGAAGCTGACCCCTGGCCTGTTATCGACATTTTTATTTTTCTCGGTGCATATTCGTAAATAGGAAGTGACCGTGAAAGAGCTGCAGCAATTGCTGCTCCCTGCGCCCTCCCGAGTTTAAGCATCGACTGAACGTTCTTGCCGTAAAACGGGGCTTCAATTGCAAGTTCATCAGGGTGATATTCATCAATAATCCCGATTGTCCTGTCGAAGATATGCTTAAGCTTAAGGTAATGGTCTGCGAAGCCTGAGAGGTCAATAGCCCCGATAGTAATAAGCTCAGGCCTGTTTCCGGCAGCCTTTATGACACCGTATCCCGTATAATTTGTCCCGGGATCGATGCCCAGTATTATTCTCTCTCCAGGCTTGACTTTCAAATCTCTATTCTTTTATTACAAAAGCATTGTTCATCCAGGAGGGCTTTTCCGAATAGATAACGGAACGGCTGAATGAAGCAGCTCCTTTTCCGCTGAAGGAACCGGTCTGAAGCCAGTTGATCGCTTCTTTAAGGCACTCCTCGTTGCGGTCATCAAAATCACGGGATATATCATCAGGAGTTAATTTTGAAGGGACTATGCCATCATAATACTCCCCCAGATTGGCTGAATTGACGATCTTAAAAGTGACCGGCCAGAAAAAATACTTCTTTGCACAGGGCCATCCGTTCATTCCCATCGGTTTTCCCATGGTGGTATCGCCTATGCCGGCTACATTCAGATGAGGAGCCAGTCCGTTCATAACAGCCTCACTGGCAGAAGCCGTGAGCCGTGTGGTGATAACAGCTAGTCTTGAAAGGGCAAGCGGATATGTTGTCTTCTGGAAAGGAAATGACGAATTGGCTGACTGCGATTTATTATTGTACGACAATTTCGCAAAAACCACACCTTCTTTTGAATTTCCTGCTATATAGCTCGCGAGCTGCTGTGCAATGGAAAGATAACCCCCGGAATTATATCTCAGATCAAGAATAAGATCCGTTACATTGCAGGCTTTGAAAAAGGTAAATGCTGCTTTCAGTTCCTCCTCTGACGGCTGAATGAATGATTCAAAAACAAGATGACCTGTAATACCCGATGAAAGATGGAGTGTGTCGTACAGCAAAACTGAATTTATTGTGAATGACTGCTTTGTTGATGTGATTGTAACCTCTGAACCATCCGGTTTCTGAAAAATAAAAGTGTTTGTAATCCCGGCTGATGAAGGTCCTATTGCATTGTTATAGGCATTTCTGTCATTTGAAAGGAGTATAGCGGCTATATCAAACCCGTTCACTGATTTTATGATCCATCCGCGCCGTACACCTTCCATATAAAGAGGCGACTGGCTGTATATCATTGCAATCCTGGCTTTATAGGAGTTGTCGAGACCTATTCTTATACCGTGTCCGACAAATGTACCCTGCATTTCAGCAATAAACTTATCATAGTCAGCAACAAAACTCCATTTGTCTGTTTCCTTGTATCTCAAAGCCTCAAGTAGTTTATAGGGATCAGGATAGTTCTCTTTGGTGACGGATGGCATCAGGTTATACCAGTAATACCATTGCTTCATAATGTAGTACAATGTGTCCCTGGCCATTTCCGGAGTGGTATCGGTGTTAACAGGATCAGGATCCTTTTTGCAGGAAGCAGATATTGCTGTAATTATCAACAGGAGAGCAGCCAACTTCTTCATGATCGTATATGCCTTGACAGGTTCAAAGTTAATTATTTTATCCCTTTGACGGTTTGTGGTTCTGTATCCAGATCCCGGCAATTATCAGCACCAGTCCGGCAGGGGTTGTATAATAAACGGGCTCGTCAAGGATAAAGTGTACAAATACCAGTGAAAGAAACGGGGCAATGTACACGAGTGTGCTTACCTTATCGGTTGAGGAGGCCATCTGCAGGGCTTTGAGCCAGAAAAAGAATGTGATCCCCATTTCAAATATCCCGGCATAAACCGAACCGGCGAGCCCCTTAAAACCCGTTCCTGCCGGGATCCAGTCGCCTGTTACGGCCATTGCTGTCACAAGATAGGCTGATCCGAACAGGAAATTGAGGAACAGCTTGAGGGCTTCATCCCGTTTGTCCCTGACATTGAGTATAAAATATAATGCCCAGAAGACCGAACTCCCTGTTGCCAGCAGTACACCCCTCAGGTCAGATTGAGCATGATCAAACAGATTGCCCTGGGAAGAGATAATATACACACCTGCGAAACTTACAAAAAGAGCGATAAAACTCCTGCTTTTTATTTTTTGTCCCAGTATCGGGACGGATAGAAACACAAGGATTATAGGCCAGATCATATTCAGGGGCTGGGCCACCTGTGCCGGAAGAAGCTGGTAGGCTTTGAGCAGGATCAGATAATAGAGGAAGGGATTTATGAGTCCGAGGATTGCTGAATGCAGCAGTTCCTTACCGGTAGTTTTTTTGATGAGAGCTGTTTTTCCGCCTGCAACAAGGATTATGAAAAGGATTGTGGTTGAAGTAAATGAAGCCACCGAAAGCATGTGCAGGACACTCATTTCCCGCAGGCTTATCTTAAAGGCTGTCGGGACTGTTGACCAGAAGAGGATGGCCAGCAGGGCGTAGAAATATGATTGTTTTGTTTTTTCCATTTTAATACCCCCCTGCCCCCCTGAAGGGGGGTACAAACCCATAACTAAATGAACATCAGTAAGGGTTTATAGCCCCCCTTCAGGGGGGCAGGGGGGTTATTTTATAATATCAAATCCCGTGTAAGGTACAAGCACTTCAGGCATCTTGATTCCGGCTTCAGTCTGGTAGTTTTCAAGTATTGCAGCAACTATCCTTGGCAGTGCCAGGGCGCTTCCGTTTAGTGTATGAACCAGCCTCGTCTGTTTGCCGCCTTTATCCCTGAACCTGCATTTCAGCCTGTTTGCCTGGAAAGACTCAAAATTTGAGACAGAGCTTACTTCCAGCCATCTTTTCTGAGCTGCTGACCATACTTCGAAATCATAGGTGAGGGCAGAAGTAAATGACATATCACCGCCGCATAGTTTCATTATCCGGTAGGGGAGAGCCAGCTTAACCACCAGGTTCTCAACATGAGAAACCATTTCATCGAGCGACTCATAAGAGTGATCGGGGTGAGCTATCCGGACAATTTCAACTTTGTCAAACTGGTGAAGTCTGTTGAGTCCTCTGACGTGAGCTCCCCATGATCCCGCTTCCCTTCTGAAACACGGGGTATATGAAACATTTTTGACCGGCAGTTCTTCGGCGCTGAGAATTACATCCCTGTAGATATTGGTGACGGGAACCTCGGCAGTGGGTATGAGGTAAAAATTATCAAGGGCAATATTGTACATTTGTCCCTCTTTGTCAGGCAGCTGTCCTGTGCTGAAACCGGAATCTTCATTGACTATAACCGGGGGGAGTATCTCGGTATAGCCTGCTTTTGTTGCCTCGTCAAGGAAAAAGCTTATTAAAGCCCTTTCGAGCCGGGCTCCCTTGCCTTTGTAAACGGGAAATCCTGCTCCGGTGAGTTTAATTCCAAGATCAAAATCTATGATGTCATATTTTTTGATCAGGTCCCAGTGAGGCAGAAATGTGTCAGGAAGATCAGAAATTACACCTCCTTCACGAAGCATCACATTATTTTCAGCTCCGTGGCCCGGAGGTACCGATTCATGGGGCAGATTCGGCAGGCGTACTATTTCATTTTTCAGTTCCTCGTCAATCGGCTGCAGTTTTTCTGACAATGACCTTATATCATCCTTGAGCTTATAGGTTTTTTCCTTTGCAGCTTCAGCTTCTTCTTTTTTACCATCCTTAATAAGTGATCCGATCTCTTTTGATATGCGGTTCATCTCTGCCTGCATCGTATCGGTCTTTGATATAATTTCACGGCGGGATGTATCGAGCGACAGGATACTGTCTATTATCTGTTCTGCTTCGAAGTTCTTTATTTTAAGCCGTTCAATGATCAGTTCTCTTTCTTCCCTGATAAGGTTAATGGTGAGCATTTGGAATAATTAATTAAAACAGTCAGTAAAAGTATTAAAAAACTCCCGAAATAGCTTTTCACGGGGTGAAAAGAATTCCGGGAGTGTTACTTCCTGAGATATGTGTCAATTACTTACCGGCTTGACCGAAACGTAAGTCTTGTTATTCTTTCTTCTTCTGAATTCAACTTCTCCGTCAATCAGCGCAAAAATAGTGTGATCTTTGCCCAGGCCCACGTTGAGCCCCGGACTGTGTTTTGTACCCCTCTGGCGGACAATTATATTTCCGGCCTTCACGATGTTTCCGCCGAAAAGCTTCACACCCAGACGTTTGCTCTGTGAGTCACGTCCGTTACGCGAACTGCCTGCTCCTTTTTTGTGTGCCATGGTTGCCTGTTTTTTTTATGATATGATATTAAGCTTTGTCTTTCGCAGACTTCTTCTCTCCTGTTTTTTTTGCAGCCGGTTTGGCAGCTGCCTTCTTGACGGCGGGTTTTTTAACCTCAGCATCCTCTTTCCTGGCTGCAGGTTTCCTGGCTTCTTTTTTCAGATCAGCCTTTTTCTCTTCGGCCGGTTCAGCTTCAACACGGGCGGTCTCTTTCTTTTCTGCGTGCTTTTTCCGGGTTGTTTTGCCGTTGATGCTTATGATTTCGACCTGTGTGAAGTTCTGGCGGTGTCCGTTCTTTACCCTGTATCCTTTTTTCCTTTTCTTCTTGAACACGATGACCTTATCGCCTCTTATATGATCGAGTATCTTTCCTTCAACAAAAGAATCATTTACAAATGGTTCTCCCACTAAGATCTTACCATCTTCCTCGACAAGAAGCACCTGCCCGAACTTGAGTTTTTTCCCTGTTTCGGCATCCAGGCGATGGACAAAAATCTTTTTGCCCTCTTCCACCTTAAACTGCTGACCTGCAATTTCAACTATTGCGTACATCTTTCTGGTTTTTATTTACTCCGTGGGGCGTATGTGAATGGTCATCACATATCTTTAACAGGCCCCGGCCGGATTTATTCATTTTCGGACTGCAAAGATATATAATTTCAGTTATATTCAAGACGTCCCGTATCTTTTTTTCAGAATAGTCTCCTGCTCCTGCAGAAATTGAGGCGGGAAAGTGTTGCCTGGTCGGAGAGCTCCGCATGAAGGCTGTTTAAGGATGTTGATAAGAATGTTTTTTTTGACCATACAGATACTTCTATTATCTTTACATTTGCCAGGGAGAAGATTGTGGCAGATAACAGATTGGTGCACAGCTATTTAAAATGAGAAGAATAAGGCTTAAGGTGATGGGTATTTCATACAGCCAGACTCAGTCGGGAGCTTACGCACTGTTGTTGATTGAGGAGAAAGGTGACAGGAGGATACCGATAATTATCGGGGGCTTTGAAGCACAGGCAATAGTGATAAAGCTGGAGAATCTTGAACCGCCGCGGCCTCTTACACACGACCTGATTAAAAGGATCTGCGATCAGTTTGACATTACAATTATTGAAGTTGTTATACATAAGCTTGAAGAGGGTGTTTTCTATTCAAAACTTGTATGCAACAACGGTGAAAAGGAGTTTGATATCGACAGCAGGACCTCGGATGCTGTCGCAATAGCTTTAAGGTTCGGGTGCCCCATATACATACATGAGGATATTCTTGAAAAAGCACAACTGACCAACAGCCCGCCAGATACTGAAACATCTGCAGCTAATGGAGGTGAAACCATCCCCGAGTCGAGTCCCAGGTATGCTGCATATCCCGACGAGGAACTTTTCAAGATGATTGATGAAGCCGTCAAAACGGAAGATTACGAACGTGCCGCTGCCATAAGGGATGAGATTGACAAGAGGAAGAAGAAGAAACACTAGGGATGAAGCAATACCTTGATCTTATCGATCATGTACTCAGGGACGGGACTGAAAAAAGTGACCGTACAGGTACGGGAACGATAAGTATCTTCGGATACCAGATGAGATTTAACCTCGAAGACGGATTTCCCCTGATGACCACGAAAAAGCTTCATCTCAAATCAATAATCCATGAATTACTCTGGTTCATTGCGGGTGATACCAATATTGCTTATCTGAATGAAAACGGTGTATCAATATGGAATGAGTGGGCTGACAGGGATGGCAACCTGGGCCCCGTATATGGTTCACAGTGGAGATCATGGCCGGCAGACGGTAAAAAAAAAATTGACCAGCTTGCAAATGTAATAGCATCAATTAAAAACACACCTGATTCGCGGCGTCATATTATCAGTGCATGGAATGTAGAAGAGATTGATAAAATGGCACTTCCTCCATGCCACGTGATGTTCCAGTTTTATGTTGCAGGCGGAAAGCTCTCATGCCAGCTTTATCAGAGGAGCTGCGATGTTTTTCTCGGGATACCGTTTAATATAGCTTCCTATGCGCTTCTTACAATGATGGTGGCCCATGTTACAGGATTGAAACCAGGGGACTTTATTCACACCCTGGGCGATGCACATATATACATCAATCATATCGAACAGGTAAAACTTCAGCTTACAAGGGAACCTTACCCTTTGCCGCAGATGATCATAAATCCTTCCGTTACGGATTTATTCAGATTCCGTTATGAGGATTTTACCCTGACCGGCTATGTATGCCATCCTCATATAAAAGGTGAAATATCAGTATAAGATGATCTCAATTATAGCAGCGATATCGGATGATTTTGGAATAGGGAAAAATAACGACCTGTTATGGAATATCCCTGAAGATCTCAAACGGTTCAGGAAACTGACATACGGTAATACAGTGATAATGGGCCGGAAAACATGGGAATCGCTGCCCCGGAAGCCGCTTCCCGGGCGTAAGAACATTGTGATCACCGATATCCCCGGTGAGAGATTTGAAGGTGCGGTTAATGCCTTTTCGATTGGTGATGCTCTTGCAAAATGCGGGGAGGGAGAAGATATCTTCATAATAGGAGGGGGAAGCATCTACAGGCAGTTTTTGCCGCTGGCCGACAGGCTCATCATTACTCATGTTCATAAGAGTGCTCCCGCTGATGTCTATTTTCCAAAAATCGACCGCAGTATCTGGAAAATAATCGAAAAACAGGAGTTTAAGACGGATGGTGTTAATGAGATCCCATATACATATCTCGTTTACGCAAGAAGGAAGTGAACTCTTATGGAACCGTTTCGCAGACTCAAAAAAATCTTTTGTTACGGTTAAACCTTTTAATGTCATCCATAGTCTAATGGTTGTTATCGGAAATAATAACTTAATTATAAAACTATGAAAACAAAGATTTTTCTGATTATTACTGCATTCGCAATCGTCTCATTTTCATCATGTACCAAAGAAGCTGTCCTTGATCAGACAAGTGTTGATCTGGCCGATGATGATGCAGTGGGCGAAGCGATTTTTGAAGATGTGTTCAATACCGTTGATTATGCTGATCTGATGCTTGATGGTTATCAGAAGAGTGAATCAGCAAAATCAGAAGCTTATATTGTGCTTTCAGATTCATGTCCGTCTGTTACTATTACCAATCCTGCCGGCGCAATCTGGCCCAAAACGATCACGGTTGATTACGGGACCGGCTGTACAGGGTTTTATGAAAATACAAGGTCGGGTAAAATTATCATCACTGTGACCGGTCCCAGGAGGCAGGCCGGGGCAAAAAGAACTGTCACATTCAACGGTTACCACATTAACGGGATAAAAATTGAAGGAACGCATATTCTTGAAAACATGGGTTTCAATGCAAATCAGAACCTGGTGGTATCTTCCACGCTTACAGGAGGAAAGATCACCCTGCCTGACGGGAAAACCATCCAGCGTTCATTTGAGCACCAGAGGGAGTGGGTTGCCGGACTTATCACCATGAATCCATGGGATGACGAGTGTCTGATCACAGGCACGGCATCGGGTGTCAGCATCAATGGTGTGGCTTATACGAGGACCATAATAACGGCACTTCACTGGAAACGTGTTTGCAGGTTCGTGGTAAGCGGTGTTATTGAGATCGTGAGGGAGGATATGGATCCTTTCCGGATCGATTTCGGTACAGGTGAATGTGATGCGGTAGCCACCGTTAACAGGGGAGATGAATCAAGAGAGATAACCCTGAAATTCAGGCACAGGCTGATGGGGAACTGATATAATTGCGGAATTCGGATTTGCGGAATTCGGATTTGCGGATTCTTGTTGAAAAAATCTGCAATCCGAAATCCGCTATTCTATGATGCTTTAAGGACCTTCATGTCGATCCTTTCAAGCTTTGTTGCTGCATAATCTGTTGTAATGGTCAGCTCGTTTTTTCCCACAGAGGGCATTTCAAACATAGCGTCAAGCATGATGGTTTCGCATATTGATCTTAGTCCGCGTGCCCCCAGTTTGAACTCAACAGCCTTGTCGACAATGAAATCAAGCACTCCTTCAGCAAAGGTGAGATCAATGTTGTCCATTCTGAAAAGCTTGATATACTGTTTTACAAGCGCATTTTTTGGTTCGGTAAGAATGGCCTTTAATGCTTTTTTATCCAGAGGTTCAAGGTGGGTCACTACAGGGAGCCTTCCGATTATTTCAGGGATCATTCCATAAGCTCTGAGATCCTGGGGAGCAATGTATTTCAGAAGGTTATCCTTATCTACCTTCTCCCTTATCTTTGATGCCCCGTAGCCTACAATCTGGGTATTCAGCCTGGCGGCTATTTTCTTCTCGATGCCCACGAATGCGCCCCCGCATATAAAAAGGATATTCTTTGTATCAACGGGGATCATTTTCTGCTCCGGGTGTTTCCGGCCGCCCTGCGGAGGCACGTTAACAACTGATCCTTCAAGCAGCTTAAGCAGCCCCTGCTGGACGCCCTCTCCCGACACGTCCCTTGTTATTGACGGATTATCCCCTTCTTTGCGTGCGATTTTATCAATCTCGTCAATAAAAACAATTCCTTTCTCGGCAGCTTTGACGTCATAGTCCGCATTCTGGAGCAGCCGGGTAAGCAGGCTCTCAATATCCTCACCCACATAACCTGCTTCGGTCAGTACCGTTGCATCAACAATCGTGAAAGGCACATGAAGCATTCTTGCCACTGTTCTTGCAAGCAGGGTTTTCCCCGTTCCTGTTTCACCGACCAGGATAATATTGGATTTTTCAATCTCAACATCTTCATTATCAGCCTTTTGTATTAGTCTTTTATAATGATTATAGACTGCTACGGAGATGACCTTTTTAGCCATGTTCTGACCGATCACATACTGGTCGAGGAAATTTTTTATTTCAGCAGGTTTCAGTAGGTTGATGGTATCGAACTTGGGGTTCTTTTTTGTCCCGAGCTCCTCATTCATTATGCTGTGAGCCTGCTCAATGCAGTGGTCGCAGATATGGCCTTCAAGACCTGCAATCAGCATGTTGGCCTCTTTCTTTGTCCTGCCGCAAAATGAACATTTATCCATTGCCGTCAGCGTTGCTGTTTCTGAAGTATCTCGTCTATCATCCCGTATTCCTTTGCTTCCAGGGATGTCATCCAGTGATCCCTGTCAGAGTCTTTTTCAACTTTTTCCACGGGATTGCCCGAATGAAAGGCGATAATCTCGAAAAGCTCCTTTTTGAGCTTAAGGATTTCGCGGGCCTGTATCTCAATATCTGATGCCGGTCCTTCTACGCCTCCCATCGGCTGGTGGATCATAATCCTTGAATGCTTCAGCGCCGATCTTTTCCCTTTGGTTCCGGCTGTAAGGAGCACGGCACCCATCGATGCTGCCATTCCTGTACATATCGTTGCGATATCAGCGGAGATATATTGCATGGTATCGTAAATTCCCAGTCCGGCATTGACACCTCCTCCGGGTGTATTGAAATAGATCTGGATATCTTTACCCGGGTCGGATGAATCGAGATACAGGAGCTGTGCCTGGATTATATTTGCAACGTAATCGTCAATAGGCAGTCCGCAGAAGATTATCCTGTCCATCATCAGTCGTGAAAAAACATCCATTGATGCCACGTTTAGCTGTCTTTCCTCAATGATAGTCGGGGATATATAACTGTTCCAGACAGAAGTGTACCTGTGCATCGTAAGGCTGCTTATACCCAGTTTGCTTCTTGCATATTTCCCGAAATCGTCGTTTTTGCCCATGATTCTGTTTTTTGAAATTTAAAAACAAAGATACTAAAATTTTAATAATCACTGCAATGCATTGATTACGATTCAAAAAGCTTATTGAATTCTTCGACGGTTACATTCTTCTCCTCTATTTTCACGAGATCTTTTAAAATGAGTATGATCTTATCTTCGAGTATCCTGTCAGCTATTCGTTTTGCATCGTCCTCTCTTTTCAGTGTTTCTTTTGCATAGTTTGATATCTGTTCATCAGTAGCATAAAAGAGCCCGTACTGCTGAAACTGGAACCGGGTTATTTTTTCAGCCTCTGCCTGCATCTCCTCTTCGGTGATCTTCACTTCATTGTCTTTCGCGACCTTGTTCCTGATAAGCTGCCATCTGAGGTCATGGCTGAAACTGCCGAAGTCTTTTTCAATCTCCTCGCTTGTGGTATTCTCATTAACCTTCAGAAGCCATCTCTTGAGGAAAGCTTCCGGAAGGTTCATGCTGGTTTTGTCAATTGCCAGTTTTTTTATATCCTGCATCAGTTTATAGCTGCTCTCACGCTTAAGGCTTGCTCTTATTTCTTCCTCAATCCTGTTCATGAATTCCTCTTCTGAACTGATCACTCCCTCACCGTAAATCCTGTTGAACAGCTCCTGGTTTATTTCAGCGGGATGGAACCTGGTTATTTCGGAAATTGTGTATCTGAAACTGCCGTTAATGTCTTTCACATCTTCTTTTTTCTTCTTAAGCAGCCCTGCTATTTCATTTTCGTTGGGGAAGGTTTTTCTGATATCGAAATCGATGGAATCATTTTCATTTCTGCCGATAAATGCCCTTTTAGTATCATCATCCCTGATGATGTCAATTGCCAGTGTCGATTCTTCAACTTCCGGTATTCCCTGTACGGGATTGCCCTCGCTATCGAGTGCGGTGATTTTTCCCTTGAGAATATCCTTATCTTCTGATATTTCGGCTTTTTTGAATTCACCGAAACGCCTTGCATAATTTGCCGCATAATCATTTTTCATTTTATCAGCTACGGCAATATTGTATTCAATGACCTTGTTCTTTTTGCTTATGCCGGGTTCAACCGCGGGAGCGAGCCCCAGTTCAAATGAGAATAAAAAATCATCCCGGGTTTCAAAATTCATTTCCTCGAGTTCATCTTTCTTCGGAAGAGGATCACCGAGGATATCAAGCTTCTCATCGGTCAGGTATTTGCGGATAATTTCTGAAACAGCCTTATTTATCTCGTCTATCTTTACTGCATTTCCATACATTTTCCTTATCACCCCTATCGGCACCATTCCGGGCCTGAAGCCTTTTATATTTGCCTTCCTGCGGTACTCTTTGAGTACACTTTCCACCTTTTCGGCATAGTCGGCTTTCTCAATTTTTACTTTAAGAACAGCATTCAGATCATCAATGTTTTCCCGTGTTATGTCCATATTATTATGAGTTGTTGTTGCGTATTTAAAAAACCGCCAAAACGCACTGTGAGGAGGTTAGGGCGGTTTGTTATCCTGGTGCGGATGAAGGGACTCGAACCCCCACGTCTGTCAAGACACAAGATCCTAAGTCTTGCTCGGCTACCAATTACGACACATCCGCCCTGAAATTCACCGCAAAAGTATAGAAAATAACAATAAAAACAAACGGGCAGAGGCTACCTGCGGAGCTCAAATTTTGTTCCCAGGTAAACCTTTCTTACATGTTCGTCTTCAGCCAGTTCGGAAGAGGTTCCCGACATCAGTATCTTGCCTTCAAACAGAAGGTATGCCCTGTCGGTAATAGAGAGGGTCTCATGCACGTTATGGTCGGTGATGAGTATGCCTATATTTTTGTTCCTGAGATGCGATACAATGCTCTGGATATCTTCAACAGCAATAGGATCAACCCCGGCAAAGGGTTCATCGAGCAGTATGAATTTTGGTCTTAGCGCCAGGGCCCTTGCAATCTCGGTCCTTCTTCTTTCCCCTCCTGAAAGCTGTATCCCTTTGTTTTTCCTGATCCTCTGAAGGCCAAATTCATTAAGAAGCTCCTCGACCCTGTATGCCTGTTCCTGTTTTGTGAATCCCGACATTTCGAGAACAGCCCTGAGATTATCCTCTACCGAAAGGTTTCTGAATACTGAAGCTTCCTGTGCAAGGTACCCTATGCCCTTACGGGCCCGCCGGTAAACAGGCAGTGTGGTAATTTCCTCATTATCAAGAAATATTCTGCCTTCGCGGGGCCTGATAAGGCCTACGATCATATAAAAGGAGGTTGTTTTTCCGGCACCGTTGGGTCCAAGCAGTCCGACTATTTCTCCCTGTTCAACCTCAATTGATACATGGTCAACAACAGTACGGTTACGGTATTTCTTAACCAGGTTTTCAGTATGCAGTTTCATGTGAGGTTTTATGAAGTTGAGGAGGATCTGTTATCTGAAACGTTTTTATTCATGAATTCATTGTGCTCCCTCTCTCTTCTTCTCATAACTGCGGCCGACACATATATGCTTACCTCGTACAGAAGCAGAAGCGGGATACACACAAGCAACTGTGAAAATACATCGGGAGGCGTGATAATTGCTGCAAGAATGACAATTACCACTATTGAGTGTTTCCGGTATTTTCTCATAAAAGCAGGAGTGATGATCCCGATCCTGGTCAGGAAAAAGGCTATAACCGGGAGCTCAAAAATTATACCGGTTGCCAGACAGATTGAAGTGATTGTACCGATATACGATCTTACATTGATCTGGTTCACCACATCCTCACTAATCTGGTAGGTTGAAAGAAAATGTATTGATAACGGCGCCAGGAGGAAATATCCAAACAAAACTCCGAGAAAAAAGAGGAACGAGGATATGAGGACTGCTCCCCTGGCATGTTTTGCCTCGTTCGGGTGAAGTGCCGGTTTCAGGAATCTCCAGAATTCAAAAAGGATAACGGGAAACGCAAGTATCAACCCTGCCACAAGTGCAACAATGATATGTGTTGTTATCTGCCCCGACATCTTTATGCTGATGAGGTTAACGTGTTCCTGGTTTATGCAGATCTTTTCGCTGATACTGCATAAAAACCGGTTTGTGATAAACGAAGGTTCTTTGGGCGCAAGGATTATTGTGTCAAAAATCAGGTTTTTAAACAAAAATGCCAATACCATGAGTACGACAATGGCTATTATTGATCGGATGATATGCCATCTCAGTTCTTCAAGATGTTCCAGGAATGACATCTCCCCTTCGCCTTTTGCCCTTTTTTTCCAGTTAAGCGCCATCGGAACAGAATTACCTCCTTAAAATTTCAGCGTGTAAAGATGATAAAATCTATTGGTCAAAACAACACAGGATCAGTTCAATGTTGAAGATACCAGGAACAAATATGTTAATAATCGAAAAAAAATAGCATTTGATCAGGAAAATTACTAATTTTAGATAAACTGCCATTTAGTTGTGCTTTTTGCGACATGCCGGTTTACAATTTATCTGAAGGGGAAATGGTTAGTGATGCAACCATACATAAGCATTTAAAGAGATACTTCGGCTTCGACACTTTCAAGGGAACCCAGGAGGGTATAATAAAGAATGTACTTGCCGGCAGGGATACATTTGTCCTTATGCCTACAGGCGGAGGGAAATCACTTTGCTACCAGCTCCCGGCAGTGATGGGAGAAGGGACAGCAATAGTTATTTCACCGCTGATTGCGCTTATGAAAAACCAGGTCGATGCAATGCGTAATTTCAGCACGGATGACGACGTTGCCCATTTCCTCAATTCATCGCTCACAAAAACCGAGATAAGCCGCGTTAAAAAGGATGTACTTGACCGGCATACGAAACTGCTGTATGTGGCACCTGAGTCCCTGACAAAGGAAGAAAATATCGAGTTTCTCAGGAATGTCAGGGTGTCATTTTATGCCATCGATGAAGCTCACTGCATATCGGAATGGGGTCACGACTTCAGACCCGAATACAGGCGTATAAGGCCGCTTATTGATACTATCGGAAGATCGCCGATTATTGCACTTACAGCAACAGCCACACCCAAGGTTCAGCATGATATCCAGAAAAACCTCGGAATTCTAAAGGCAGATGTATTCAAATCCTCATTTAACAGGCCAAACCTCTATTATGAGGTCAAGTCAAAACAGGATGTAACCAAGGAGATTATCAGGTACATCAAAAACAACCCGGGGAAGTCAGGCATCATTTATTGCCTCAGCCGTAAAAAAGTTGAAGAGATGGCTGAGGTGCTTAAAGTGAATGGCATAAAAGCACTTCCATATCATGCCGGCATGGACTCATCAACAAGAACAAAAAACCAGGATAGATTCCTGATGGAAGAAGCAGACGTGATCGTGGCCACCATCGCATTCGGCATGGGGATCGATAAGCCGGATGTGAGATTCGTTATCCATTATGATATTCCCAAAAGCCTTGAAGGTTATTACCAGGAGACAGGCAGGGCCGGGCGTGACGGCGGAGAAGGGAACTGCATTGCATACTACAGCTATAACGATATAATCAAACTGGAGAAATTCATGCAGGGTAAACCTATTGCCGAACAGGAGATAGGTAAACAGCTGCTGCTCGAAACAGTATCTTATGCCGAATCATCAGTGTGCCGGAGGAGACTCCTGCTGCACTATTTCGGAGAGGAATATCTGAAAGAGAACTGTGAAGCATGTGATAACTGCCTGCATCCGAAAGCACAGTTCGAGGGTAGCGAATCTGTCATCAATGTGCTGGAGACAATACTGGCTGTAAAAGAAAAGTTCAAGGCTGATCATGTAGCCCATATCCTGTCAGGGAAAATGACATCCGCAATCAAGTCATATAAACATCACAAGCTGGAGTTCTTTGGTGCCGGGGAGGAAAAGGACGAAAAGTACTGGAACATGGTGATCAGACAGGCACTTATTGCAAAATTCCTTACCAAGGATATCGAAAATTACGGGCTGCTGAAGGTTACCGAGAACGGGATGGAGTTTCTGAAGAAACCCTCTTCATTCATGCTGGCAGAAGATCATGACTATGCCGATACCACCGATGAGGAAAATGCTTTCGGGGCAAAAACAGCAGCTGTTGATGAAGAACTTTTCAGCATCCTCAAGGATCTTCGCAAGAAGATCTCAAAGCAAAAAGATGTTCCTCCGTTTGTAATTTTCCAGGATCCTTCACTCGAGGATATGGCTATCCAGTATCCTATTACACTCGATGAACTTCAGAATATTTCAGGTGTTGGAGCCGGGAAAGCGCAGCGCTACGGTGCCGAATTCGTTGAGATTATTAAGAAATATGTCGAGGAAAAGGAAATAGTACGACCCCTTGATATGGTCGTTAAATCGGTCGTGAACAAATCGGGCATAAAAGTCTATATAATTCAGAGCATAGATATGAAACGCTCTCTCGAGGATATCGCTGAAGCAAAAGGACTGGAGATGGATGAACTTCTGACCGAGGTCGAAGCTATCGTAAATTCAGGAACCCGGCTGAACCTTGATTACTATATCAATACGGTTATTGATGAGGAACGCCAGCACGATGTTTATTCATATTTCAGGGAAGAAGCCGAATCAGACTCACTCGAAGAGGCGGTCAGAGAACTGGGTAATGAATTCGAGGAAGAGGAGATAAGGCTCGTGAGGATCAAGTTCCTGTCGGAGATGGGGAATTAAAGGCGCAACGGCTCAACGGTACAACGGCGCAAAGGTTATATTGCGAAAGGAGTCAGCGTGTATAGTCCGATTTTGTGAAGAACCAATATAATACAACTGATAGTACATAGAACGGGTATACCAGCTGCCCGGGAAGAAAGAACCAGAGGAGGTTCTTTTTCTTATTGACTGATGCCCTGTTAATGAGGATCAGCAGATCAGGGACCGATTTCAGGATGAAAGAGATAAGATATATAATAAGAAACACAGGCCTGAAAACCGCGGCGGAAAGCATCGATAACTGAATTAAAATTGTGACAAATGTTACAATTGAAAGAAGTCTTGTATAACCGTCTCTGTAAGCACCTGCCTTTGATATCCATCTTGCCCTCTGTTTCAGAAATGACAAAAGTGTCGGTTCCGACCGGGTTGTAACAGCTGCCTCATCAGATTCAAGCCATGAAATCTTACCCCTTCTGCTCTTAACGGCATGAAGCAGGAAAACATCATCACCCGAAACAAGATCGGGATGCATCTGTTCAGCACTGGCTGAGTATGCATTTTTCACAAAAGAGAGGTTGGCTCCATTGCACATTACAGGATTTCCTGCATTAGCCGTTCCTGCAGTGATCCCCTGAAGGCTCAGAAACTCAAGTTCCTGGAATCTCTGAAAGAAACCTTTAGTTCCTTTCAGGACGACAGGCCCTGTTATCATCTCAGGCTTCTGTTCGGAATGAAATGAAGCGATTGTTTCGAGCCATCCCGGTCCCATCCTGCAATCAGCATCAGCAGTTATCACAAGATCTCCCATGCATGCTTCAACACCTGTTTTAATTGCCTTTTTCTTACCTGAACCGGTATTTCCAATGACTTTATAGTTCTTAATTCCGGTAAATCCTGATGCCGTCGCGTATGTTGAATCAGCAGAACCATCATCGACAATGACGACCTCAGAATTATCCTGGCTGTAGTGCTGGGCAGCCAGATCTGAGAGCAGGAGAGGAAGTTCCTTTTCTTCATTCCTGCATGCCACAATCACTGAAACAGATACTTTAGCGGATAATACGGGTTTGTATTGTTTTATTCTTCTGAGTGAGAAATATACTCCTGATATTATATATATATAAGGTAAAATCAATATCAGGCTAAGCCATTCCATCTCCTATTTCCTCATCCATTCGTAAAAAGCATAATGTTCCGAGCTCATGCCGAGGGCTTCATAGGTTTTCCGGGCGCGGATGTTTTTTGTCTCCACATACAATCTCAGTCCCCCTGCATCCTCTGCCCCGGCAAGGGATTTAATCAGATTGTACATTTTCCTGAAGATACCCCGGCGGCGGTATTCGGGAAGAACATAAACCGACTGGAACCACCACACATTGCAGTTGCGCCAGTCGCTCCACTCAAATGTTATGAGAAGCGACGCAATAACCTTTCCTTCATCTTCAGCCACAAAATACTGACCCCTGGACCGGTCTTCAAAAACGGCATTTACCCCTTTTGTGACAGTAGCTTTATTGAGTTCAAGTTCCTCTGTTTCCCGGGCCATTTTAAGCTGAAAATCAATTATTGCATCTGCATCAGACTGATTTGCTTTTCGGATCGTTATCATTGGATTGATATAATACTTTTAATCGGGGAGTTATCCGGTTTCCGTTTTATTGTATTCCGGCCGCCTGTGGCCGGTAGCCTGCAGCCTTATTTGTATTCGTCCCAGCTCTTTATCGCAAGCTGTTCCGTTTTCAGCTTGCAGAAAGCAAGGATGAAGGCGCTTGCCAGCCTGGCGTTGGTAATGAGCGGGATATTAAAATCAACGGCGCTTCTTCGTATTGTATAGTCGTTGTTAAGTTCTGTGTCGGTAAGATCTTTGGGTATGTTAATGACCAGGTCAACTTCCCGGGAGCGTATGAGCTCAATTGTATTGGGCGATTTATTCTCATCGGGCCAGTAGGCAACTTCTGCCTCAACGCCGGCATTCTGCAGGAATTGCTGTGTGCCACGGGTGGCATAAAGCTTGTGACCTCTCTGCCTCAATGCTTTTGCACTGTTGAGGAGCTCTACTTTTGACCGTGCCGGACCTGTCGATAGAAGAATACTTTTTTCGGGTATACGGTACCCGACTGAAAACATAGCCTTCAGGATAGCTTCATAGAACCCTTCCCCGATACACCCCACCTCGCCGGTTGATGACATGTCAACCCCGAGCACGGGATCGGCTTTTGCAAGTCTTGAGAAGCTGAACTGAGGGGCCTTTACGCCAACATAGTCGAGTTCAAACACCGACTTGTGTGGTTTTTCAGCCGGAACCCCGAGCATTACCTTTGTTGCAAGTTCGATCAGGTTCGATTTCAGGACTTTCGATACGAATGGCATACTCCTGCTTGCCCTGAGGTTGCATTCAATCACTTTAATATCGTTGTCCCTTGCAAGATACTGGATGTTAAAGGGCCCTGTAATATTGAGT
>Ga0116204_1000492_pt1 | contig 22545 bp, 23 predicted proteins | sample LakKivwa52mmetaG_FD_94481 | JGI IMG/M metagenome (GOLD analysis project Ga0116204, IMG submission 94481) | Anoxic lake water microbial communities from Lake Kivu, Rwanda to study Microbial Dark Matter (Phase II) - Lake Kivu water 52m metaG | ecosystem: Environmental > Aquatic > Freshwater > Lake... | reverse complement strand
TAATGGGTAGAGTGCCTTTAAGTTGACCACTAGATTTTGGAAAGCGGTATTTAACCACCTAATTTTGGAAAGCTGAATACTTAGCTTACCACCTAATTATTTAAAGGGCCATGTTTGATTGTGATTTGACTCTTGATTTCTGTCATAGGATCACCCCGAGAGAATCAAATTCTCTACTCATATGATACCATAACCAACGCGATTTATAAATTGACTATTCTTAAGAATATCTTAATTTAATCTCGTTTTTTCGATAATATCTGCATTTCTACAGCTGTTTGCTCAATAATGTTGACTGCATTTTCTAATTGTTCTTTGGTGTGTAGTGCGGATACCATACAGCGTATACGTCCCATTCCTTTTTGAACTGTTGGGAATACAATACCTGAAACAAATACTCCTCGTTCAAGCAGTTTCTTAGAAAATGCCATCGTTTTGGCTTCATCACCAATCATGATGGGCGTAATTGGAGTTTCACTTTTTCCAATATCAAATCCAAGCGTTTTAAGCTGATTTTTGAAGAAACGTGCATTGTCCCAAAGTTTATCTGTATATTCAGTCGATTCTTCTAACATTTTAAATGCTTCAATGATTGCTGCAGCAGCTGATGGCATCATCGCTGTTGAAAAGAGCAGTGGTCTTCCACGATGCAGTAACCATTGTCTAGAAGCTTCTGATCCACAAACATAACCACCAACAACACCAATGGCTTTAGATAATGTACCAATGATAAAATCAACTTGGCCGTGCAACCCAAAATGATCGACAGTACCTCTGCCAGAACGTCCTAAAACACCTGATCCATGTGCATCATCGACATACGTCATGGCACGATATTGCTTGGCCAAGTTGACGATTTCTGGTAATTTTGCGATGTCACCATCCATGGAAAAAACACCATCTGTGATGATCAAAACTTCCTTATACTGATCTCTTTTTGATTTTAAAATCTCTTCTAAAGAATGCATATCAGAGTGCTTATAGACAGCACGACTCGCTTTTGATAATCTGACACCATCGATGATCGATGCATGGTTGAGTTCATCTGAAATGATGAGATCTTGTTCATCGGTGATGGCTTGAATCACACCTGCATTGCATGCAAACCCAGATTGAAAAACAACTGCTGCTTCTTCATGCTTAAACTTTGCGATCGTCTGATCCAGTAATTCATGGATATCCATATTGCCTACAATCGTTCTCACTGCACCAGCACCGACACCATATTTTTCAATGGCCTCCATGGCTGCCTTTTTAAGTCTAGGATGATTGGCAAATCCAAGATAATTATTGGACGACAGATTAATAACATCCTTACCATTCAGATGAATGATCGCTTCACAAGGCCCTTCATTGATTGGTAAAATTCGATAAACACCTTGCGATTTTAGTTCGTTAATTTTCGTATCAAGATGTGACATTGAATACTCCTTTATGGGATGAGAACCACTTTTCCGCTGTTACCAGAAGCCATGATTGCCATCGCTTTTTCCATTTCTTTGAGAGGGAATGTATGGGTGATGATTTTGTCCAAATCCAATTTACCACTTTGAACAAGTTCAGTGACTTGTTCCCAAGTTTTAAACATTAGTCGACCAACTACTCCATAAATGCTGATGCCTTTAAAGACAATGTCACTCGATAAATCAATTTCAACATTTGAAGGAACAATACCAAGAAGTGACATTTTCCCGCCAGGTTTAACATACTTAAATGCTTGCTCGATGGCAGTTTTGTTTCCAGAAAATTCTGTGACTACATCGATACCTGCACCATCAGTTTCTTCCATGACACGTTTGATGACATCTTCTTTGAGTGGATTGATGACAACATCTGCACCAAGCTCTTTTGCAAGGTTGATTCGATAATCATTGATTTCAATGGCAATGATTTTCTTAGAACCCACTGCTTTTGCGATATTGACACCCATTAAACCAATGGGACCACATCCAACAACTGCAACTGTCTTGTCTTTAATATCAAAATGCAACATGGTATGGACTGCATTGCCTAGAGGTTCTTGAACTGATAAAAATTTAGGGTGTACATCTGAATGATTGACAATCAAATTAAACGCTGGCATTTTCGCATATTCTGCAAAACAGCCATCTGTATCAACACCTATGATTTTCGTATTTTTGCAAATATGATATTCACCACGCTGACACCATTCACATGTACCACAAACGATATGTGTTTCTGCCGAAACGATATCGCCAACTTTAATGTTTTTTACATCACTACCAATTGCTAAAACACGTCCAGAAAACTCATGTCCTACAGTTAGTGGCGGCTTGATTCTCCCTTGACTCCAACGATCCCATTTGTAAATATGAACATCAGTGCCACAGATGGATGTGGCCAAAATCTTGATGAATACTTCATCAGACTTGATTTCAGAAGGAATCGGTTTTTCAACCATGGTAAAGCCAGGATTACGCGACTCCTTGATGAACGCGGTCATCGTTTTCATTGCCTATTTTTCTCCCTTGTACGATTCATCGTATCTTTACTACTATTATAGCCTAATTTGATTGATAAATCCATGTTGGATAGCGATTTATCAGTATTTGTCTTGAGTCAGTCTCAGAAATGCAACACCAGAATGATCAAGTTTGAAGAGATAGTATTTTTCTTGATAATAAAATGAAAAATCTCTACGCATGGTAATGGTTGGATTGCTGATATCTGCAAGATTGATGACCTCATTTTGGGCACCAGTAACATGAAACTGTCCCAATTCATATCTTAAATCAACAAGCCCAACAACATGAATGTCTGTGACTTTTTCTGTAAAGAATGAGAGTTCACCAGTTGTCTTTAATATTGAATTTCTCAGTTGATTGGAATACTTTTTCTGGAAATTATTCCAATCCACTAAATTGTCGAAAACAAAATCATGAATGAATCCATATTCATCCAAATGACCTTCTTTTTGACACGCATTACATTTAATGGTATGACCACTGGTCTCTATACTGTTAATGGCTTCACAATGCGGACATACGTATACGACATCTTCCAATCCATGTGCAAGATTTTTGCCTGGACGTTTAATCATATGCGTTCTTTGATACTCATAAGCGTTATGATAAAGAGCATCTTTAACAACTTCTTCAATGGCTTCCACAGACATATCTTTGATTTGATCTTTCGTTAAAGTCAGTTGATAATTCAGCTCAATTTGTCGATTTTTCCGTTTGAATAATGCCCATCTAGGCTTAGATAAATAACCACCTCTGACATTGCATGTAATCAAATCAAGTTCGAGTTTTTTAATCAATTTCATGGTCGAAGGTTCGATATAACCTGTTTCTCCGTAAAATGTCGTATCACCTTCTGGAAATATCAAAATGGGGTATCCACGCTTGATAGCACTGATCAATTCTCTGACCGTCGTAGAGTCACTTTGACCTTTAGATTTTGAAATGACATGTGCAACTTGTGTCATGAGAAACTTCGTTGCATTTTTCTTAAACAAGGTTTGATTTGCGACGATAAAAGGAACCTTTTTCAAGATCAGAGGTACATGAACTACATCAATCACAAAGGTATGGTTTGCTAACAAAATATAGGGTTCTTTTCTCTTGAAACTGACTCCTTCACCCTTGATGACTTTTCGCTTGGCATCGATTCTCATCCAGACTTTGACAATCGGTCTGAGTAGCCACATGATGGCATCTTGTTGTATATCAATACGTCGTCTTTTCATAAGTTCACCGCAAGATGAAGCATATAATACTGTAGGGCAATGATGGTCTTTCCATCAGTGATGATATTGGACTTTAATAAGGCATTGATCTCGTTCGGTTCAATCACCATCAAATCAATGTGTTCATCTTCATCCATCGCTTTGGGTAAATGCTTTTTAGTACAGCCTAAAGCAATATAAATGTCTAGTTTTTCATCTGAATAACCAACACATGGATGGAATTCAAACATGAGCTTCCAATTTGATGAAATATATCCGGTTTCTTCTTCAAGTTCTCGTTTTGCACATGTTAATCCATCTTCATTTGGATGGTCCTTTTTACCTGCGGGAATTTCAATGGATACTGAAGTAATTGGATATCTATACTGTTTTGTCAATATGATTTTGCCATCATGAGTGATGGGTAAAACAGAAGCACCTCCTGGATGCTTCAAGACAATTCTTTGACTGGATTTACCATTATCGAGTTCAACCTCATCTTCGTATAATTTTAAGAATGAGCACTCATATTTTAATTGACTACGTTTCGTTTTCTCGTTCATGAGTTCCTCGATGATTACTTGTTTTGGCTAGATGGTATTTTCTTATCTTTTTGGATGATATAGTTGTAAAAAATATTAATACTATCTTCAACTACCTTTGGACTCACATGATCAAGTGTGTCTTTGGGCGTATGATAGACTGCACTACGGTTAGAATTGGTCCATGGCATACCAATTAAAGTTGTTGATTTCACACCGATTTTTGCCAGTTCGGCAGCATCCGTTCCACCTGTTAAAAAGGCAAGATTCTGTGTTTTTGTTTTGACATTGAGTGAAGATGCAATTTCAACCAAATCAGAAGTGAGTTCTGTGTCAAGTTTTACTGTGTCGTTTAAATCACTTGTTAAGAAAAACAACTCCTTCTCATCATAAAGACAATCTGCATTCAGTAAGTATGCTGGATGTTTTTTGAGCATGACTTGATGTTTTTTAGCAAACGCTCTTGCACCTCTTAAACCTTCTTCTTCAGCATCGAAGGATACAATCCACAATCTGGTATGCTTTAATCCTTTTTTCTCGCGTTTTAGATCTGCAAAATGACGACCTAGCGCGATTGCAATCATGGTCGCAACCAAATTATCTCCTGCACCTGGTGTACCTTTCTTTGATGAAAAAAACCACATTTGACCAACCAAGAGTATCGATAGACTAGAAAGCACTCGAATGATCCAAGTCAAAATAACGATATTGGGTAAGAAATGAAGTAAAGTAGACGTTAATAATAAACCAAAAACAAGAGCGATAGAGCCAGTCGTTCTTAAGTTATATAGTTTAGGTTGATGGATGAAAAAGTTGAAGACATGTGCTGAGTCATGATGACCACTAATGATGATATCTTGTAAGACTTCACCTTCAGGTTCAATAACTCCATAGACGTTTTTCGCCTTCTTTTTGGGATAAAAACGATCAAGCATCGGTTTGTATAAGATGAATTGAATGTATAAAATCATCACAGAAGCGAATGCAAGTAGTGCAGTGATCCAATAGTAACCAAACCAAAGCAGTATGGTTCCTGATATAAAGTTAAAGACGAGAATTCTAATCCAACCTAGAAAAGCACCTTGATGAATGTAAAAATCATCTTGATGGGCATGGTCTGCAAAACTTTTCATGTCTTCATAGAGCGTATCAGCAGCATGCAAATCACTTTCAGTACCAGCAAGTCTTGGTCCATGCTGATTGATCAAATCCTGTGTTTTTCGAAATACTTCTTGTCTTAAAATCAGTTTATTCATGAAAATCCTCCAAGGAGCCATATATATGGGTATGTAACATCTCTTCAATTATACTACTTTTTTTAAAAATGTAAGCGCTTATCAAAAACGAGCGAATGCCCGTTTATTTGACTGAGATGGTTTGATATTTCTTAACTTCATCCGTGATGAGATTCCCACCATGGATATCATATGTTACAATGGCTGGAAAATCCTCAACTACCAGCTTATAAATGGCTTCTGATCCTAAATCTGGATACAAAACAACTGTGCTTTGTTTCACTTTACGTGATAGGAGTGCACCAGCACCACCGACTGCTTGTAGATAAACACCTTTCTTTTCAATCATGTCATGAATGAAATCATCAGAGCGATCACCTTTTCCAATCATAACCTTCAATCCGATGTCCATCAATGTTGAAGAATATGAATCCATTCGATAACTCGATGTTGGACCACACGATCCAATCGGTCTTCCTGTTTTTGCTGGAGTAGGGCCAACATAATAAATCACTTGCCCATTAAAATCAATGGGAAGTGTTTCACCTCTGCTAAGCGCTTCTGTCATCCGTTTATGCGCTGCATCTCTTCCAGTGTAGATAACACCGGAAAAATAAACGATGTCACCTGCTTTCATGCGCTCTATATCTTGGGGTTTTACGGGTGTATGGATGTTCATATGATCACCTATATGGTTCTTTCTTTGTGTCTTGATGCATGACACTGTAGATTCACAGCAACCGGTAAGGATGCGATATGGCATGGGTATGCATTGATTTTCACAGCGAGTGCAGTCGTTGTGCCACCGAATCCCATGGGTCCTACACCCAATTGATTGATCTCATCTAGTAATTCTTTTTCGAGTTTGGCAAGCACTGGATCTGGACTCTCATCTGCGAGATCCCTCATGATTGCTTCTTTGGCAATGAGTGCAGATTTCTCCAAATTACCACCGATTCCAACACCTACAACCAGCGGAGGACATGGCTTGCCGCCTGCATAGAATATGGTATGCAGAACTAATTTCTTAATTCCTTCAATGCCATCTGAAGGAATCAACATTTTAACTAAACTCATATTTTCACTCCCGCCACCTTTAGGTGCGAGCGTTATTTTGATTTGATTTCCTGGAACCAGCTTTACATGGATTACACCCGGTGTATTATCATTGGTATTTCCACGTGTGATCGGATGTTTAGCAACTGAATTACGAAGTAGTCCTTCTTTATAGGCTTGTCTGATACCTTCATTAATGGCATCATATAAATCGCCTTCTAGATGAACATCATAACCAAGTTCAACAAAAACAACGACCATCCCAGTATCTTGGCACATGGGTTCATTGGAATCCATGGCGATGATATCATTTTCAATAATTTGTTCAATGACATTTTTGCCGATTTCTGACTTTTCTTTTTTCAAAGCATCTCTCAACCGATCAATAAAAGACTTGCCAATATTGCAATTTGCATCGATTGCAAGTTCTTTGACGGTTTTTGTAATGAGACTCATTTCTACATTTCGCATAGTTTTCACCCAAACTCATTATATCATCAAAAAATCGTAAACGCAAAACGACTGTTCACTGTTGTTTTTTTGCCCTCTTTGTATTAAAATACAAGTGTATGTAAGCGTTTTAATCAGATGAGGCATACTTAGTTTTTGGCACCGGAGGAACACATGAAGTCAATCGTTATAGGAGTCATTGGAGCTGACGTTCATGCTGTCGGCAATAGAATCATCGAGTATACGTTAACCCGCGAAGGCTATAATGTCGTGAACGTCGGCGTGTTATCGTCACAAGAAGATTTTATTAATGCAGCAATCGAAACGTCGGCTCGTTTAATTATGGTATCATCGCTTTATGGACATGGTGAACTTGACTGCAGAGGTATGCGGGAAAAGTGTGAAGAAGCCGGTCTTTCTAATGTTCTACTCTATGTTGGGGGTAACATTGTTGTCGGTAAACAAAATTTTGCTGAAGTTGAGAAGAGATTCAAAGACATGGGCTTTGATCGCGTCTATCCACCAGGAACAACCATTGATGATGTTCTAGACACCATAAAAGCTGATCTTGGAGATTAAGATGAATAACTATTTACTTGTAGATTTTGGATCGACTTTCACCAAACTGACAGCAGTCGATCTCAAACATGAAGATATCATTGCGACTTCCAAGTCCATCACAACTGTTGAGACAAACATCATTGACGGTTATGAATCTTCGTTGAAACAATTGTATCTAAAAATAGGTCACATTCAATTTGACAAAGTCATCGCTTGTTCTTCTGCAGCAGGTGGTTTAAAGATGGTTGCTATTGGTTTAGTTGAAGAATTAACGACTGAAGCTGCAAAGCGTGTATGTCTTGGTGCTGGTGCAAAAGTAGAACTTGTGCTTTCTCATCACATCAATCAAGCTGAGATTCAAAGTATCCTCGATCACAACATTGACATTGTTCTTCTTGCTGGCGGAGCCAATGGTGGCAATTCTGAATGTGTCATTTATAATGCCAAACAACTTGCAAAATCATCGGTGACAGCGCCGATTGTTTTTGCGGGAAATAAGGATGCTGCAGATGAGATTTCCGCTATTTTGACTGAAGGCAATAAAACTTTTTATATCTGTGAAAATGTCATGCCTCGTTTGAATGTTTTGAACATTGATAGTGCAAAAGATACCATTAAATCGATTTTTGTGAAAAACATCATTGAAGCCAAAGGAATCAAAAAGGTTGAAGAGATCATTGATCGTGTCGTGCTTCCAACACCTAATGCAGTGTTAATGGCTGCAGAATTATTATCTAAGGGTTTTGCTGGTGAACCTGGTTTGGGCGACATCATGATGATTGATTTGGGTGGTGCAACGACAGACGTTTACTCAATGTCACAAGGGTTACCAACTCAAATGAATGCCATGATGACAGGACTTGAAGAACCCTTTGCTAAACGAACTGTTGAGGGAGATCTCGGCATGAGATATTCTGCTTTAGGTGTCTTACAATCTCTATCCGCTTCTGAAATTAGTTATTGGCAGAAACAAGGGATTGATTTGGTCAGTGAGACACTGAAGCGTTACAAAAATATTGAATTTTTACCAGAAAACGATCGTGACTTTGAAATCGAAGATGTCATTGCTGGCCGCTGTATTGATATTGCCATTTCAAGACATGTAGGAACACTTAAAAGCATCTATACACCCATGGGCATGATGTATCAACAAATTGGTAAGGATTTGACGAAAACAAAATACTTCATTGGTACGGGTGGCGCAGTCATTGCAAGCAAAAACCCAAAAATAATGTTGAATCAAGCACTTTATAAGGATTCAAAACCCCTCGAATTAAGACCAAAGCATCCAGAATTTCTCCTGGATCAAGACTATATACTTTCAGCCATGGGACTTCTATCCATGGATTACCCAGAAATCGCATTACGCATCATGAAAAAACGAATCATCCACCTCTAGGAGAAAACATATGCATGTTGTCAATCAAAAATGGACATTAGAAAAATTTCTTGAAGTTCGCAAGGAAGTACTTGCTTCCTGGCCGACAGGATCAGATCCTTTGCTCGATCTCGATACAGCCATCGAGACATTGAAAAAGGTTCCTCCCTATAAAAATTTCGCACTCAAACTCATCGAGGCGAAAAAACAAGGTCGTACACTCATTCAGCCACGCGCTGGTGTTGCTTTACTGAATGAACATATCGATTTGATGCGTCATCTTGAAAAAGCTGGTGCAGACTTCTTACCTGCGACTATCGATTCATATACTAGACAAAACAGATATCATGAAGCTGAAGAAGGTATTCGAGTCTCACAACGCGAAGGACGATCGATGCTCAACGGCTTTCCAGCAGTCAATCATGGTGTGAAAGCATGTAAAGAAGTTTTAGATTCTGTCAATTTACCTGTCCAAGCGAGACACGGTACTCCAGATGGTAGATTACTTGCAGAAATTACACATGCAGCAGGATGGACATCCAATGAAGGTGGTGGCATTTCGTATAATCTGCCTTATGCCAAAAATATATCGATTGCAGATTCCATCTACTTCTGGCAATATTGTGACCGCCTTGTTGGATTTTATGAAGATCATGGGATACACATCAATCGAGAACCGTTTGGGCCTTTAACAGGAACACTCGTTCCACCATCCATCGCGATTGCGATTGGGATCATCGAAGCCTTACTCGCTGCTGAACAAGGTGTGAGAAACATCACTGTAGGATACGGTCAATGTGGTAATGTCATTCAAGATATCGCTTCGATTCAAATGTTACAAGAGCTTACGGATGAATACTTGAAGAAAAACCATTATGATGTCTTTGTAACCACAGTTTTCCATCAATGGATGGGCGGATTTCCACAAGATGAAGCGAAAGCTGCTGGTTTGATTGCCATGGCTTCAACGGTTGCTGCATTAGCAGGAGCAACGAAGATGATTACTAAGACACCTTATGAGTCCATCGGAGTACCAACCAAAGAAATCAACGCTTATGGCATTAAAACATCCAAAATGGTTGTATCATTGCTTAAAGATCAAAAAATGCCATCTTCACAGCAATTAAAGATTGAAAAAGAACAAATCAGACGTGAAGTCAACAGCATGTTAAAAACGGTTTATGAATTGGGTAATGGCGATCTTGCACAAGGAACCATCAAAGCTTTTGAACTTGGCGTTATTGATGTTCCATTTGCACCTTCTAAACAGAACCAAAACAAAGTACTGCCAGCAAGAGATAACGAAGGATGTGTACGCATTCTTGAATTCGGTAACCTCGGCATGACACAAGAAATCAAAGATTTCCACAAAGCTAAATTAGACGAAAGGGCAAAAGCCGAAGGCAGACCCATCACTTTCCAAATGACAGTAGATGACATCTACGCAGTTTCAAATGGAGAATTGATTGGAAGACCAGCACAGACAGCAAGAAAATAATATGAAAATCAAACAAGTGATTCTTACCAAAAGTTATACTGGGTTTTATTTTGACGATCAAAAGGCGATCAAAAAAGATGCAAAGCACGATGGATTTATGTATATCGGTGAACCTTTGACCGTTGGTTTTAAAGACATCAGAGTTCCAGGCGAAGCCATTTCTGTTCAATTGATTTTAGAAGATGGTAGTGTAGGTATGGGTGATTGTGCTGCAGTTCAGTACTCAGGAGCTGGTGGCAGAGATCCACTCTTTTTAGCCAATGATTACATACCATTTATTGAGGAACATCTTGTTCCAAAATTGATTGGTGAAGATGTTAGATTATTCAAGCCATTGGCTGAAAAATATGACAGACTTGAAATCAATGGCAAAAGAATGCATACAGCCATTCGCTATGGTATCACGCAAGCACTGCTTTCTGCTGTTGCGATTAACAATCGTTTAACCATGGCTGAAATCATCCGAAATGAATACAATCCATCGCATCGGATGCTCAAAAATGTGCCTATATTTGCACAATCAGGTGATGACAGATACAAGAATGTCGATAAAATGATTCTTAAGGAAGTGGATGCGATGCCGCATGCACTGATCAATAATGTCAAGGAGAAATTAGGTCTAAAAGGTGAATTGTTGTTAGAATACGTCACTTGGCTTCGCAATCGTATCATTGAAAAACGTGCAAAAGAAGATTATATGCCAATCTTGCATGTTGATGTTTATGGTACCATCGGAATTGCTTTTGATCATAATCTTGAAGTCATGGTTGATTATTGTAAGAAACTCGAAAAAGCTGCACATCCTTTTAAACTTAGACTTGAAGGACCAGTGGATACCGGTGACCGTGAAGGCACGATGATTGCACTTCGTGAAATCACAAGACGCATCGATGAAGAAAAGATTAACATCGAAATTGTAGCAGATGAGTGGTGCAATACACTTGAGGATATCGCATATTTTGCAGATCAAAAAGCTGGACATATGCTTCAGATTAAGACACCTGATTTGGGTGGAATTAACAACATTGCAGAAGCCATTTTATATTGCAAACAAAAAGGCATTGGCGCATATTGTGGTGGAACTTGTAATGAAACCAATCTTTCAGCAGAAGCAACCACCAGTGTGGCAATTGCTTGTGATGCTGACTTATGTTTGGCAAAACCTGGCATGGATGTCGATGGTGGCTTCATGATTGTTAAAAACATGATGGAAAGAACCATTAAACTATCAAGAAATAGATAGGAGATCACATGAGAACTGCTTCTTGTGGAACCATGGAATCAAATGACTGTTTAATCACGGTTAAGACACACAATCGACTTGAGATTGTGATCGAAAGTATTGTTTTCGAGCAATTTGGTGACCAGATTGAAGCAGTCATCAAACAGACACTTGCACTTTTGAATATCAAGAGTTTGTTTGTTCATGTCAAAGACAAAGGGGCACTCGATTATGCCATTAAAGCTCGTCTCATGACAGCAATCCAAAGATTGGAGGAAAATCATGCGTAGAAGTTTATTATTCATACCTGCTAATACTCCAGCGATGATGCAAAATGCTGATGTATTTGAAGCAGATGCAGTGATTTTTGACTTAGAAGATGCTGTTCAAATGACGGAAAAAGATGCTGCTGTTGACTTATTCACTCAATTTTTGAATCAGTTCAAGTTAAACAATATCGAAATAGTCGTCAGAATCAACGGTTTGGATACTCCATTTGGCGAATCCGACTTAAACCGAATTGTCTCTGATCAGATTGATACCATCATGTTGCCCAAGGCAACTGTCCAGTCAACAGCATTGTGTGAAGGTCTCATTCGAAAAATTGAGAAAAGAAAAAAAATGCAAAAACAAATCCACATCATTCCCATCATAGAACGTGCTGTTTCTGTGATAGAATCATATGAAATCGCTTCATTTGAACGCGTGGATGGTCTACTTCTTGGTGCAGAAGATTTGGCAACAGATTTAGAAGTCGAACGCACTGAACAAGGTTTTGAGATTTTATTTGCGAGAAGCATGGTCATCATGGCAGCAAAAGCCAATGGAATTGATGCAATTGATACACCCTATACGTCAACAACCAATCTCAAAGGACTTGAAATGGATTCAGTCCTTGCAAAATCATTAGGAATGAATGCAAAATCTTGTATCCATCCTAACCAGATTGATACTGTCAATCATGTTTTTAGTCCTTCTCTAGATGCCATTAGACATGCAAAACGCATTTTAGAAGCTGAATCTGAAGCGACAAAATCCCATCTCGGTGCATTCTCCGTTGATGGTAAGATGATTGATAAACCCATCATTGAACGTGCACGCAAAGTCATCGAAAAAGCGAAACTTTGGAAAATCGAGTAGGAGTTCTATGAAAAATGTTTTGAATCGCGTTGTCCCAGAAGGTTTTACACCTTTCCAAGGTGCGAATGCACTGATCACTTCTAAACAACACAAAAAACTAGACCCAATCGTCTCAACAAACACATCGAAAGCGGTGGATTCTATCAGCCGTCTTTTTGACTTGATACCCATCAAAGATAGTATGACATTATCATTTCATCATCACTTAAGAAATGGTGATCATGTGTTGAATATGGTCATTGCTGAGATTAAAAAACGAGGTTTAAAGAACATGGTTTTGGCACCTACTGCCATCTTTCCTGTGCATGAACCTCTGGTTGAATTAATCAAAAATGGACAAGTCACTTCCATCGTCACCAACTATATCAACGGTCCAGTTGCAGATACAATCTCTATAGGACATTTATCGGATATGCTCATCATGGATACTCATGGGGGTAGACCAAGAGCCATTGAGTCTGGTGAACTTATCATTGACGTTGCATTCATCGCAACACCAACTTCAGATTCTATGGGTAACGGCAACGGCATCGAAGGCATCAGTGCTTGTGGTACACTAGGCTATACAATGTCTGATTTACTTTATGCAAAACATCGTGTTGTCATCACAGATCACCTGGTTGATCATGTTAAAAAAGTAGATATCGATGGCAAGTATGTCGATTATGTCATTCAAGTCGATCGAATTGGAGATCCAAGTGGCATTGTATCAGGTACGACAAAGCCTACTCGTGATCCAATACAACTGAAAATTGCTAGAGATACGATCAAACTCATTGATGAACTTGGATTCATCAAAAATGGCATGAGTTTTCAAACTGGTGCTGGAGGCACTTCTCTTGCAGTTGCACTTGATTTAAAGCATAAGATGATGGAAAGAAACATCAAAGGTTCATTCGCATCCGGTGGAATCACTGGATTTCTCGTGGATATGCTTGAATCTCATTTATTTGAAAACCTCTATGATGTGCAATGTTTTGATTTAGATGCAGTGAAATCCTATCAAAACAATCCAAAACATATCGCCATGAGTGCATCAACATATGGTAATCCTATGGATGATCCGATTGTGAACAAGTTAGATGTTGTCATCTTAGGTGCAACCGAGATTGATCTTGACTTCAATGTCAACGTGACAACAGATTCAAGTGGTTATTTGATTGGTGGCTCAGGAGGTCACTCCGATACTGCATTTGGTGCAAAGCTGACGATCATCACCACCAATCTTACCAAATCGAGAACATCCATGGTTAAAGATCATGTGACAACCATCACAACACCTGGAGAATCCGTGGATTGTTTGGTCACAGAACGTGGTATTGTCATCAATCCAAGACGTACTGATTTGCTTCAACAATTGAAACATTCAAAACTCAATATCGTCACCATGACCGATTTATATCAAAAAGCCATCAGTATGACCGGTATACCCAAACCGATCAAGTTATCAGAAAGAGCCGTTGGCGTCGTCAGATATCGAGATGGTTCCATCATCGATACAATCTTCCAGGTTGGAGGAAAAACGTCATGATCTATGTCAAAGATTGCATCTTAGATGCTGAAAAAAATGAAGCTTTCCAACTGGTTCAAAGCCAAGGTTTGTCAATTGATGAAAGAAAAGATTTAACCATCGGTGTTTATGACGATTCAAAGTTGATTGCAACCGGTTCTCTTGATGAAAATGTCATCAAAATGATTGCCGTCGATCCATCAAGACAAGGTGAAAATCTCACCTCAATCGTCGTCCAAGCACTCATCGATAAGCTCAATCAACGTCACATCACCAAATACTTTGTATTTACCAAACCAGAGTATATTTCTATATTTCAAAGTCTACATTTCTTTCTCATCATCCAAACAGAAACAATGGCGCTATTTGAAAATGCAAGCTACACCATCAAAGAACGTTTAAATGACCTTAAAAAATCATTGAAATTGGAGCGCGGGACCATTGCATCCATCGTCATGAATTGCAATCCTGTCACGAAAGGTCATTTGTACTTGATTGAAAAATGTGCAAGTCAACAAGATAATGTCATTATATTCTTAGTCGAAGAAAACAGATCGGTATTTCCATTTGAAGTGCGTATGAAGCTTCTCAAAAAGGCAACCCGTCATCTGCGCAATGTTCATATTTTACCATCAACACCCTATATCATATCAGCAGCTACTTTTCCAACCTACTTCATCAAAGAAGCAAGTGAGGCATCACGCATTTTTATGGATTTAGATATCCGCATTTTCAAGCAATATTTCATGGAGATTTTCAACATTGATTTCAGATATGTCGGAACAGAACCACTCGATCCAATGACACGTCAATATAATGAAACCATGCACCGAATCTTAAAAGATCAATGGATTTCAATTGATCGTCTTGCCAAAGAACATCATATTGTCAGTGCTTCTCTTGTCAGACGCCTGGCAAAAGATAAGAAATTCAGATTACTCAAGCCATTCATTCCAGGTGTTACGTATCGTTATCTGATTTCAAAGAAGGGACGTCAATTGTTTAAGTCATGAATGAAAGACTAGATGCTCGCGAAAACAAGCATATACTGATACAAGAAATGCTTGAAACATATCCAATCGTGATTGCCATTGGAGCCAATATACCAGGCAGTGACAAAAACATCAGTGATGCGCATCTTTTGGTGCGTTTGTTTCTTCATGTCATTCAAGACTTATTTTCTTGTCAGGATATCAAGTCATATCCATCCGTAGACGGTCCAATAACACTTGTTTCTCTTCTGAAATGTGATGTGTTGATCCTTAAAAAACAGTTGATTCAAATTGAAGAAACACATCCACTCGGAAGACTCGTTGATCTAGATCTCTATGTCAAAGAACGAGCATTCTCAATCTCAAGAAAAGAATTGAATCTGCCAAGTAGAGCATGCATGATTTGTGGTCTTGAAGTGCATGTGTGCAGAAGATTGGGTAAGCACTCTGAACATGAATTATTATCATATATTCAACATGAAGTAGAGCATTATATCACAACCATCATCAGTGCAATGATTGAAGATTCGATGAATACTGAATTAGATCTCGAACACAAATTTGGACTCATCACCAAAACATCAAAAGGATCACATAATGATATGGATTATGAGCTCATGACGAAAGCGAAAGATGTGCTCATTCCCTATTTCATCAAGATATTCTTACACGGTTATCATGCAACAAATCTAGACACTTTACTCATCACCTCTCGTCCTTTAGGGATTGAAGCAGAATTAAAAATGCTCGATGCAACGCATGGAGTGAATTGTTATAAAGGTTTGATCTTTGTCCTTGGCTTAGTCTTGTTATCCACAGGCTACGTCATTTCACATCAAGAGCCTTTTGAAGCCATTTTCAAGCATATTAGATTCATGACAAAACCTGTTCTGAATGAATTGAAAGAAGGATCTTTAACCCATGGTAAACACATGTATCAATCCTATGGTTCTTTAGGTGTTAGGGGAGAAGCACACATGGGTTTCCCCAGTATCAGTCATGCACTGACACTTCTTGAACATGAACCATTATCTGATGGACTCATCCGGCATGTTTTAAAAGAGATTGCCCTTAGAATCGATGATACGGTTTTATTGCATCGAGCTGGTAGTATTGAACAAGCTATATTCTTCAAAGATATGTTAAAGCATTCAGATGTCAGAGACGAAAGTGTTGCACAAAAGGTCACATCCTATGCGATATCTAAACGACTGAGTTTAGGTGGTTCTGCAGATTGTCTGGTTGCTTCCTTGTTCTTGCATATGGTGAAAAGTTGGATCTTATAAATATCAAAGAGCGCTCTCGCGCTCTTTTGTATTAGAATGTTTCAGATATTGTTTTACCTTGCATATGTAAGACGAGATAATCTGGGCCACCAGCCTTTGAATCTGTTCCGCTCATGTTGAATCCACCAAATGGTTGATAACCAACAATAGCACCAGTACATTTTCGGTTGAAATAGAGATTACCCACATGGAATTCTTTTCTTGCAACTTCTAAATGCATCCGATTATTGGAGATGACTGCTCCGGTTAGACCATATTCTGTGTTGTTTGCAACATCAATGGCTTCTTGGAAATCCTTGACCTTACATACAGCTAGAATAGGTCCAAAAATTTCTTCTTGCATGAGTCTAGAATTCGGTTTGACATCAGCAACGATGGTTGGTTCAATGAAATAACCTTTTGAACCATCCGATTTTCCACCTGTTACAATCACACCTTCTGCTTTGGCTACATCAAAGTAAGACGTAATCTTTTCAAATGCACGCTTATCATTGACAGGTCCAACAAAAGTTTCTTTCAATTCAGGATTGCCGACTTTAAGTTTTTTTGTCAGTTCAATCATCTTCTTCAAGACGACATCATAGACATCTTGATGGATGATTGCTCTTGAACATGCAGAACATTTTTGTCCTGAGAAACCAAATGCACTTTTGACAATCGAATCCGCTGCAAGATCGAGATCTGCATCGCTATCGACAACAATCGCATCTTTTCCACCCATTTCAGCAATGACACGTTTCAGCCAAATTTGACCTGGGTGTACTTTTGCTGCTTTTTCATAAATGGAAATTCCGACTTCTTTACTACCTGTAAAGGAAATGAATCTAATCTTGGGATGATTAACGATGTAATCTCCTATTTCTGCACCACTACCTGGCATGAATGCAACCACACCATTTGGTAATCCAGCTTCTTCTAAGACTTCAATAAATTTATAAGCAATAACCATGGTTGTTGATGCAGGTTTGACGATGACCGTATTGCCTGAAACGATGGCTGCAGTCGTCATACCGACTAAGATTGCAAGCGGGAAATTCCAAGGTGATATGATTGCTCCAACTCCAAGTGGAATGTATCTGTATTCATTTCTTTCCAAGTTTCTTCTGGATAAAACGACATCATCAATGCGTTCTAAATTGAGCATTTGTCTACCGTAGTACTCTAGAAAATCGATCGCTTCAGCAACATCAGCATCTGCTTCTCCCCATGGTTTTCCTGCTTCTTTGGTCATGAGTGCAGCAAATTCGTACTTTCTTTTACGAAGAATACCAGCAGACTTGAATAGTACATCTGCTCTGATTTTCGCATCGACATGTTTCCATGTTTCAAATGATTTGAGAGCAACTTGGATAGCCATGTCAGCATGAGTAATAGATCCTTGAGAAACAGTACCCACAACTTCACTAAAATTGGCAGGATTCAGTGATTTGAGTTGTTTTTCCGTCTTGATACGCTTGCCATCAATGATGAGGTCATAGGATTTCCCCATGTATGATGATACGATGTTTAAACCTTCTTGGTACTTTTCAATCAACTCTGGCTTTGTAAAATCTGCAAGCAGTTCTGTTTGGTATGCATAAATAGACATTTCATTTCTCCTTTTCTAAACGACAGATTTTTCGACATTCTCATGATTGAATGTCTGGAAACGATCAATCGATAATGGAACCATATCGATTGAAGGTGTTTCATTTAAGATCACTTCAGCAAGTAAGATGCCAGTCATAGGGGCAAACATGAATCCATGACCGGAAAATCCACATGCCATGTAGAAGCCTGGTAAATCTTTGGTTGCACCTAAAATAGGTTGTCGATCAGGTGACATGTTGTATGATCCACCCCATTGTCTAACGACTCTAAGTTCGCCAATGAGAGGCATGATATCAACGACAGTTTTGGCCATTTGGTCCAAAAATTGCCATGTGGATTCAGTGGAATGGTTTTTTTCGACATTGGGATCACTTCTACCCATCAAAAAAGCGCCATGTGGAACTTGTTGACAATAGATATTCTTCGAAAAAGACATCACCATCGGACCTTGGATTTTTTCAACTGGTTCTGTTGCAAGTATTTCATGATTTTCTGCATAAACCGGAATATCCACACCTGCGAGTAAACCAATTTCTCTAGAATAACCACCAGCTGCATTGACCACTTGATGGGTTTCATATGTGTTTTTATCGGTGATGACAGACTGGATTTGATTGTTTTTGGTGATGATATTCGTTACTTTTTCAAAGAATGAGAATGTCACACCGAGTTTCTTTGCTGCAAGAAAATATGCTTCTGTCATCTTGAAGGGATTCAAATGACCATCTTTTTGACAGAATGTTGCACTATAGAATGCTTCTGGATTCAAATGAGGAACTATCTTGAGCGCTTCTGCCTTTGTCAATTGTCTTGAAGGAATTCCTAAACTATTTTGGAGTTTAACATTATTCGAAAATTGAAGGTGCTCTTGTTCACTGGTCGCTAAAATTAAATAACCCTCTTGTTTAAATTCCAAATCATGAGGATACTCTAAAATTTGCTTGGCATTCTCGAAAAATTCGATACTTTTGAGTGCGAGAATGCAGTTCATTTCGGTTGCCCATTGCGTTCTGACACCTGCACCGCAGCGACCTGTAGCACCATTGGTAAAATATCCTTGATCAACAACATGAATGCCTGTCATGCCTTTTTTTGCTAGGTTGTATGCAATGCTCACACCACTAATCCCAGCGCCTATGATGAGTATGTTAGTCTTCATCTTTGACACCTGCGATTCTTTTCAGTTCTACGCCCATCACGAGTGGTCTGACTTTATGGACAGGTATTTCATGAACTGGTTTTCCTAAGAAAGTGGCAATTTCACGCTGAATCAAATGGCCGCATGTGTTGGCTTGGCAAGGACCCATGCCGACACGGAGCAAACGCTTCAAATCTTCAAATGTAGTATAGCCTTGTTCGAGCAAATTGTGAATTTGCTCTAAATTGACATCTTCACAACGACAGATGATGATATCTTTTTTGTTCATCGTTTTACCCTTATGGTGACAAAATCATAGAGATACTGTTCTGGAACAGATACTGTCACAACAGCTGTATGGTCCTGTTTTTTTGATAACAATACATGATCAATCGAAGCATCACAAATCACTTCGCCTGAACGATTCACACCATGCCACTGTTCACCTACTATAGGCATCGGTAAAAATTCATAGGGAATCTTGAAAACAGCTTTGTCTTCTTTGATTTGTGCAATCACAATGGCTAGACCAGGACATGATGGCACACATAATCCACAACCAGTACATTTATCCGTGATCAGTTTAGGCTGGACATTGATATTATCGCCAATCATAATCGCATCAAACGGGCAAGAAGTTGAACATGGATTACAGGGTATATCTTCATAGCATTCTAGAATAGCTTTAGGTCTGATGAGTGCAATTTTTCCTGGGAATCTGGAGTTCACTTGATCTTTAGTTGGAATTCCGGTCTGATTAAGCATGTTTCATGCCCTCCCTCATCTTTTCTAAACCTATTTTAGTCTTGACACCAAAAGGCCCATCTCGCAGCATACTGAGTTGTGTTTCATATAGTTTTTTAAGGCTTTCTTGTTCAGGGTGTGATTTACCCAAATGTTCTGCAATATAAAGTCCTGTAAGATATCCTTCCATCATTGCAGAACTAGCTTCTTCAATCCCTACAGCATCACCACAGACAAAGATGCCTTTGACTGATGTCTCGTGATGATGATCAACCACTGGGACAAAACCACCAAGCTCAGGAATGAATTTGGTTGTTGCATTGATCATCGATAATAATTGATGCATGGGGGATAATCCGACTGAAATGCATAATGCATCAATCTTAAAAATAGATTCAGTTCCAGCAATTGGTTTCCACTTTTCATCAAGAGATACCAGTTCAACCGCTTCAATTTGAGTCGTTCCGATGGCTCTTTGTACGGTTGTTTTGGTTAAAATTGGTACACCAAGTCTTCTGATTTTGCTGGCATGGACTTTATAACCACCAATTGTAGGTGCTGCTTCAACGATTGCTTTGACATTTACACCTGCTTGAAGCAATTGATAACTGACAATTAAACCAATGTTACCACTTCCCACCATGATGATTTCCTGACCAGGCAATACACCATAAAGGTTCATCAATGTTTGTACAGCACCAGCACCATAGATCCCTGGTAAATCATTATTTTCAAATGCAAGGAATTTTTCGCTTGCACCGGTTGCTACAATGATTGATTTTGCTTGATACTTGATATAGTTTCCTTCAAAAAGAACGGTAACGACCAAATCAGGATATAAACCAACGACGGTTGCATTTTTCATGATTTCAAGATTGGATTTACTTTCCAAATCTTTGATGAGAATACCTGCAATATCATATCCTCTTGTCTTTGCATATTGGCTCTTCGAACCGAAAAATTTATGTGTTTGCTTGATCAATTGACCGCCTAATTGATTTGAACGTTCGATGACCATGACATCAATTCCAGCTTCTGCTGCAGTTTTAGCAGCACAAAGGCCAGAAGGACCACCACCGATGATGATTAAATCTTTATTAATCATTTGATGACCCCCTTATTCACTTGAACTTTAACATCCATACCCTCTTCAAGGAAAGTGATGCATGTTCTGACATTCGGTTTTCCATTAACAACCATATTACATGATGCACAATTTCCAATTGCACAATAAAAACCGCGTGGGCGGTGTTTTTTGATGCTATAACTCAGTGTCTTGATGCCAAGTGCATGAAGTGCTGACGCGATGGTATCGCCTTTGTAGCCTTTGACAGGCTCTCCTTCAAACATGAATTTGATTTCTTCTTTTTCTGGAAATGTCAGGATCGGATGATTGGTTATTCGCATCTTGTTCTACCTTTATCTTGTGTGTTTGTATTTTCATTGTATCATATATTTATATGATAGAAAAGACCCAATAGAAAAACGCTTTCATTTTCTCCTCTGTGTAGAATTCTTCTTTTTTAAAAACTTAGAAAGAACAAAAAAAGGCCATTTGGCCTTTAATTAGATAGGATTTTTAGAAGTTCTTTAATCTCTTGGATATGTGCATCAGCAGTTGATAATTCAGCTTGATCTCCATATCCATAGTCGCATGCAACTGTGAACGCATGATGTGTTTGTCCTGCAATCATATCGACATTTCTGTCACCGACAACCATCCATCCAAGTGGCAATTGATCCTTAATCTGAGATAGAATATCATGTTTTGGTATATAGTCATACATCTCAGAACAAATGATATGATCAAAATAATTTTCTAGATGAAATGCTTGAGTCATTGCATCTTTATAATACGTCTTAGAATTGGATAAATAGACAAGGTGATAGCCTTTTGACTTTAATATAGATAAAACATGAAGTGCGCCATCGTACAGTCTTGCTTTTCCCATATCAATCGATGATTTCATCTCTTTGGAGATCATCGGTGACACGATTTGAATGATGTGCTCGGGAATAGTTGGTTGAAACGATGCCCACATTTCTTTTGGATTCATGCCTAAAAAACGTTTAATATCTTCAGTTTTCCATTTTCTTTTGTTCGCATATCCTTTTTCGACGAGGAACTGGTAGGCTTTTAAAAATGCACCTTGATAGATGATCATCGATTCATGCAGTGTGCCATCCCAATCGAAGATGATGGTCTTAATATCTTTCAGTGAACGCAGGGTTCCCATATTATTCTTTGAACTTAAGCAGGTGACCCATCTTGTCTTTCTTGGTCTTCATGTAAAATTCATTGCGTTCATTATGATTCAGCTGTATGGGTTCTCTTGATGTAATTTCAAGACCATGGCCAGAGAGACCTTTGAGTTTTAATGGATTATTGGTCATCAATCTCACTTTAGTGACACCAAGATCAGATAAAATTTGTGCACCGATGCCATAATCTCTTAAATCTTCATCAAAGCCTAAAGCAAGATTCGCTTCAACGGTATCCATACCTTGATCT
>Ga0116204_1000491_pt1 | contig 22618 bp, 25 predicted proteins | sample LakKivwa52mmetaG_FD_94481 | JGI IMG/M metagenome (GOLD analysis project Ga0116204, IMG submission 94481) | Anoxic lake water microbial communities from Lake Kivu, Rwanda to study Microbial Dark Matter (Phase II) - Lake Kivu water 52m metaG | ecosystem: Environmental > Aquatic > Freshwater > Lake... | reverse complement strand
TTAGATTAGCTTATGATAGAGAATTAATTTATAATTTATTTATAAAATCATTATTATATTCAAACCACCATTCGGAGTCTTTCATTATATATTCTTCTGCTTCATACCATCTACCTTTGATAACAAATCTAGCATAATTATATGCCCATTCTGGTTCTTTCATTATATATTTTTCAGCAACAATCCATCTATCTTTGATAATATTTTTAGCATACCGATAAGCCATTTCTGAATCTTTCATGATATATTCTTCTGCATCAATCCATCTACTTTTGATAATACAGTTAACATAAGGATAAGCCCATTCTGCATCTTTCATTATATATTCTTCTGCTTCATACCATCTATCATTGATAATATTAATAGCATAGCAATATGCCATATTTGCATTTTTCATTATATATTCTTCAGCTTCATACCATCTATCTTTGATTACATAAACAACATACCAATATAACCAAAATGCAGCATTCTCATGATTAAGAAATTCATCCCAATCATTAAATTTTTCTATTTCTTCAATACTTTCGTCGCAAGCATTGTTATTTTTCGCATTTCGAATAGCTTCCGATAATGTAACTCAAGTGATCATTTCTACCTCTCCTTTTTCTTAGGTTTGATAAAAATTATAATAATACTCCGTAAAACATGCCAATCACTTCTATTATATTATTTCTATATAAAAACTTTGAATATAAGAAATTCTCTATCACAAGCTAATTGTTTAGATTAGCTTATGATAGAGAATTAATTTATTATAATTCTTTTATAAATTTATTATATACATTCCACCATTCGGAGTCTTTCATTATATATTCTTCTGCTTCATGCCATCTGCCTTCAATAACACCACTGGCATAATAATATGCCCAACATGGTTCTTTCATGATATATTCTTCAGCATCAGGCCATCTTCCTTTGATAATATCTTCAGCATAATGATATGCCCATTCTGGTTCTTTCATTATATATTCTTCTGCATCAATCCATCTATCTTTGATAATATCTTTAGCATACCAATACATCCATCCTTGATCTTTCATAATATATTCTTCTGCATCTGACCATCTACCTTTGATAATATCAATAGCATAATAATATGCATATTTTGGGTCTTTCATGATATATTCTTCTACTTCATACCATCTATCATTAATTATATTTTTAGCATACCAATATAACAAATATAGAGCATTCTCATGATTAAGAAATTCATCCCAATTATTAGATTTCTCCATTTCTTCAATATCATTTTGACAAACATTGTTATCTTTTACATTATTAATAAATTCTGACAGGCTAACAGTTGTCATTTCTGTTTCTCCTTTTTTTGGGTTGTTAAAAATTATAATAATACTCCGTAAAACATCCCAATTACTTCTATTATATTATTTCTATATATAAATTTTGAATAACAGAAAAATTCTCTATCATAAGCTAACTTAAACATTTAGCTTATGATAGAGAATGAGATATTACATCTACTAATAGAATTTTTATTGAAATTAATTTTTTCAGCAAAATAATAACCTTAAATCTTCTAAGATTCAATCTTCATAACAGAAACTATAACATTAACTGTTATCTGATATTGTTAATTTTGTTAGCTCTTTTTTTTACCGAAAAACAATCCCCCAACTTAAAAACTAATACTTTTTCTTGTTGTTTGCTCTAGAATTAGTATTAGGAGAAACTTTTTCTGTATCTAGTTAGAATCTTTTTTGAATAATTTTAATATATATTTTTATTCAAGATTCTTTTTTAACTATGTTAAGTTAATATTAAATATTTTTTTTAACTATGTTAAGTTAATATTTAATATTTATTTTAACTTATTTTAGTAATTATATTGATATACCTTGATTTTTTATTATCTTTTATTTTTTATGTTATATATTTCTATATACATATTGAAAAAATTGATTTTTCTATACTTCCTTAGGATATATAATTTCAATTAAATTCTATTAATTTTTGTAATTAAAATTTTATTATTTCATATGGTTCAACATTATATAATAAAATTATTAAAAATAAAATTTTATTATATAATAAGATCAATTAATATCGTATTATTTCTACCGTAACCAGCTAAGATGTTCCTAGATAAATTTCCAGAGAGACAAATCTCTATCAGAACAAATCCAGCTCTGGCCACCCCAGAAAAATTTTTCAATTTATGAACAAAAAAATGAGAAATCCATTATTCATCTAATATTTTCATCAAAAAAGATTACTTTTTAATAAAAAAATTCCCCAATAAATTAATAGAAATATATTTTTTAAAAATAAATTTCTAAAAATATATAGAAATAATTCATATTAATAAGAAAAATCCTCCTTTTTTTATTATAGTAGAATATTAAAAAAATTCTGATTTTCAACAAATTTATATAGAAATTATATTTATGTAGAGTGAAAACTCTGCATAAAAAAATAACCCACAAAAGGAAAGGAGGTGATCCCTATGTGGGTAGACGTAGAGTAAAAAATTAAAATGAAAATATTAGGGCGCACGGTTAACTTTAGCCGTGTGCTCTACATGAAGTCTTTTGTTTGGATATTTTTTAAGAAGGGAATTGAAATATGACATTAACTCTTGGATACTTTTCTAAGTTTCCTGCACTATATAAAAATAGAGAAAAATCAGTGGATACTGTTGTATTTAATAGTATAAAACGGGATATCAAAGATGATGAAATTATTATTATTAATGCAACTACTAATAAATATCAACAAGAAATAGAAATTAAAAATGGACTTCATCTTAATTCTGAAGTTAAAGTATTTTGTAATTGTGAGAGTTTTAAATATGAATTTGCAAATGCAGTATTTAGAGCTGGAAGTTTAATCAGACCTTTATCAGTATTTAGATCTATTGTAAGTAGACCTAAGGAAAAAAATCAATATAATATACCATGTGGATGCAAACATATTGTTGCTCTTGCTAGAAATATTATTAAAAACAAAAAAATAGGAGAATATAAAATATGATAGAAGAAAATGTAATAAATGTAATAGAAGAAAATGTAATAGAAGAAAAAATAGAAGTTAAAAAAAGTGTTTTTATTATCGCAAATTTTCTAGACACAATAACTGAGATAGGATATGTACATTTGGTAACTAATGAACAGAACATTGTAACAGTATCAAATGGGCGAATAAATCTATTACAAGGAAGAATGTATTATATACCAATTGATAATAATGCAGATTCTGATGATTTTGACAATATAAAAATTCATAGTGATATAGCAGACCGTTTAGATGTTAGATTTGTTAAAGATAATTTTGCATGTGTTGTTCCAATTCGGCATAACGCTGTGTTGAGAACTGGTGAAAAACTTTGTGAATTAATAATTTAGGAAAAAAATCAAAATGTAGGTGAATCAATGTTCAAACTTCCAGAAGATGCTGAACTCGAACTACAAAAAAAATTTCCAAATGCACCAATTCATCAAATTATTCAATATTTATTTCAATTAATATTACACAAAACCTTAACAGATAGTTCTTGTTCTATTAGAGGATTTGGAAAATTTATGAGTTTTAAAACTTTATCAAACAGAATTGGTCAGGATGTTGTAAGATTTAAATTCAAAATTAGTAATTCTTTAATTAATAAGCTTAAAACAGATCAATATGTACTTAATAATATACCAGTAAAAGCAATAAATGTGTTTAATAAACAGAATGAAGATAATACAAAAAATAAAAAAGAACAAAGTCATGCTAATGTGTGTGCTTCAAGAGAAGCTGAGAAAATCGGTAAAAAGAAGACTGAAGAAAGGGTAGTATTAAATATAATAAATGATATAATATCCCGAAATTAGTCGGAGGAAAAAATGAACAATAGTTTAGGAGGCGAAGTAACAAGTATAAAATTCTACACAGGAAAGTGGTCAAACATTGATGAAAATGGATTACTTAGTGAATCCATTTTCGGACCACTTAATGATTTCAGATGCCGATGTGGCAAACTTAACCTCGAAACATCTGATAGTGGAAAAATATGTGATAAATGTGGTGTATTATGTGGATCAAGTGATCTTCGTTTAAAAACATTTGGAAAAATAAGTTTGATTTTTCCAGTAATAAAGACTACAAAACGAAAATATTTTAAAAAAATAGTTGGAAGTCAACATAAACATTTACTTGATCCGAAAAAAGCTGATGCTTCTTTAAACACTCGAAGATATTTATCTATAAACAATAGTGCTACAGTTCTTAAAATTGTAGACAAAATAGACAATATTGAAGGATGGTTTATAATTCCTATTAGAATTACTGGATTATATAGTTTTATACTTTCATTAAAATTCGCAGCTGAAATATTCGATATAGAAGTAGCAAAAGAATTATTTGAGAAAAAGTATATAATAGATGTAGTAAAAGTACTTCCACCAGATCTGCGACCTATAATGAGAGATCCAAAAAAGAGAACAGAATTGAGGTATGTTGAAATTAATAAACATTATATTAGTTTGATTAATCAAAATAATCAAAATAAAGCTATTAAAGATATTATTAAACAAAAAGAATATGATTGGTTTGAAAAAATAAAATATAATATAACAAATAATATAGAAGATGAAATTATTGATGTTGCAATTCCAGAATACGATACAGCTACAGCTCGTTATCAATATTATGTTGATCAAGTTTATGAGTCCGCATTTGAAAGTATTTCTGGTAAAACAGGATTAATAAGAAGTTCAATTTTAGGAAAAACTATTGAATTTAGTGCTAGATCCGTAATTATTATCGACCCGAGCTTAGAACCGTACAAGGTTAAGGTTAGTAGAAAGATATTGTATAAATTATGGTTTCCATACTTTTTATATTATCTTGGAAAATTTAAAGAATATGAATTTTATGATATTTTTGACATATATGTTCAGGAAAGAAATTATGAAGAAAATAAAACTCTATTCAATGAATTTTTAGAATGGTTTTGTCAACCACATGATATTGAAACACATAATGAATTTAATTCAGTACATTGTAAAATATTAATTAAAAAACGGCAAAGTGAACAAGAAATAATGGACGACATATTCGAATAGGAAGGAATTATTTAAAAAAATGCAAACATTTCTAACTGAAAAAGAACGAAAACGATTATGTTTTATAAACAGACAACCGAGTTTAAGTCGTCATAGCGCTCCAGTTGTTTTAATAGAACCAACTGATGATCTAGAAGACGAAACAATTCATGTTAGTCCATTGTTTTTAGAACCACCTAATGCAGATATTGATGGTGATACAGTAGCGTTATACGCAATTCATGACAAGAACGCTCTAATTGAATGTGAGAATAATGCATTTTTACAAAATTCAATTCATTATGATCAAAATACAAATTTTTTAGCTACAATTAGACATGAGGCATTATATTCAGCATTTGTTTTAACTAAAGAAAAAATTAATAAAAATATAATTATTGAAAATTTAGTTTCAATAAAAGATTTATCTGAAACAATAGATTTATGGAATAATCATTTATATGATATTGTTCGATTAAATACTGGAGAAGAGTATAGTTATGGCATTTGCTTATTTAATAAATTTTGTGGATTTAATAGAGTAATAATTAAAAAGTCTATTTCTAAAAAAAAGGCAGATTTAGTAAGTGAAGAATTATATAATTATTATCAAAAAAATAATAAATTATTCTATGATTCTCTAACAGAATTGGAAAAGCAATTATTATTTTTCATATCAATAACAAATCATACACCTAGTATAAATGTTGAAGAAATGGTAAATCTTAAAGATGATCAAATGGTTAAAAATTTAAAGAATTTACCAAATAATAATATTCATTTAGGTTATCATATTATCGAAGCATTAATAAACCGATCATTAGAAAATATGAATCAAGATTCGACTTTATATAAATTATATAAAAGTGGATCTCGATTTAGCAGAGCACAATTAGCACGATCTGCTATAGTGATAGGATATAGTGCGGATGCTGATAATATAGTTATTCCTAGACCAATTAAATCTAGTTTATTAGAAGGACTTACAGAAGAACAATATTTTAAGGTAGCACCAGCTACACGTAAAAGTATTAAGGATAAGTCACGTCACACTCCAAACAGTGGTTATTTAGAACGAACATTAGTAATGGCATTGAGTATGATTGAATTTGATCTAGATGATTGTCAAACAGACAAACATCTAGAATTTATCGTTATGTCTATTAATCATGCTCATACATTAGTTGGAAAATATTATTATGATAATGATATGTGGAAATTATTAGATCTCAAAACAGCTATCGGATTTATTAATAAAAAAATTAAAATTAGATCACCAATAACTTGTAACAATCCAGATTTTAAAATTTGTAGAAAATGTTTTGGAGAAAAAGAATTTAAAACAAATTATATTGGTATCGTTGCAGCACAATGTGTTGCAGAACGTTTAACACAATTAACTCTTAGAACATTTCATGAATCAGGACGAGCCAGTTTACCAGTTGATAGTGAAATATTAGAGTTTTTTGGAAAACATCTAATTGAAGTTAAAACTGAAAATGAGGAGACAACTTTAATATTTGATGATGATTCTTTTCCAGAAAAGTTAATAAAAGAACATGATCCAATAATTTATGGTTTAATTGGAATAGATGATAATAAATTAATATTTAAAAATGATGAAACAATAATAGAAAACCAAGATATAATAACTGTTATTAATACCATTAAAAAAATATTAAAACAGGGAGATGTTTATCAACCCATTGTAAATTATTATAGTGATTTAATGGCTTCGATATTAGAAGTTGGAACCATGTATAGTTCATTAATTGAGATATTTTTTACAAATATGTTTATAGTAGATTATGATAAAAAATTATATTGGAGATATAATCAAGATAAAGATCCTGTTTATAAATTGGGAGATAAAAATTTAGCGGCATTTATATCAAATAGAATTGGATTATTATATCAACCAAATAAAATTACTATTGAAAATATTAATTTAGAAGAAATGAGTAAAATAGATAAAAATAATTTAACAATTTATGAGAAAATCTATTTGGGGCGAATTTAATTTTTATCGGCAAGAGCTTTAAATAGATCTTGCCGATAAAAATATATTTATTTTATTCTTTTATATAATAATATGCAAGAATCGTAGAGAGAACAATATGATGATACTTTCACGATAATATAATCAATATTCCTTCAATTTTAATGGAGTTTAAAATAGATGAAATATTGAAAAATCTAATATTCAATAATTTTATATAGAAATAATAATTTTACTTAACGGAGGTGAGGTGAAATAATGATTGATTTATTATATTTTATAACAATTATTATTATCATTATTGTTACTTTTATAATGCTTAAAGAAACTAAAAAAACAACAAAAGGATCACAATATGATGAAACAGAAAGATTATTGAAAATATTAATGAATATTAATAATGAAATAAAAAATACTACAAATAAAATACAGCAAATAAAAGATGAAATAAAAAGAATAGAAGAGCATAATGAAAAAATAATAAATAGGGATAAAATTTTATGATAAGTAAACATTTACCAGATGTGCAATTGACAAAACCGAAACATGAGATAGCGATTAATAGAGTTGGCATTACAGATTTTAAAATGCCAATTTTCATTTCCCAGAAAAAAGGAGGTTTTCAACACAGCGTAGCAACAATTAGTTGTTATGTTGATCTTGCACCTTCTATAAAAGGGATAAATATGAGCAGAATACCAATTGGTCTTATGAAGTTTGAAAAAGATCAATTAAACAGTTTGACTATGGTTAAAATTGCAGAAAATATTAGATTATCAACAGAAGCAGAACTTTGTGATCTTGGATATTATTTCACATATTTCTTAACTAAATGCGCACCGTTAAGTTGTGAACCAGGAATATTACCATATGAAATCTGGTTTAATATAATTAAGACAGAAAATGATTATAAGTTTAGATTTTCAGTTGAAACAGTTGCAACATCAAGTTGTCCATGTTCTAAAGAAATATCAAAATATAATTCGCATAATCAGAAAAGTCGTATCAAAATTACATGTTTGAGTAAAAATGAAAATATGGTTTGGATAGAGGATATTATTAAAATAGCTGAAGATTCTTCATCATTTGAAATCTTTTCAGTTTTAAAAAGAGCTGATGAGAAAATCGTTACAGAAGGAATGTATGAAAATCCTAAATTTGTAGAAGATATAGCTAGAGATTGTTATTATAAATTAGATCAAGTGGATGGAATTGAAAAATTTAAAGTTGAAGTTTCAAATGATGAATCAATACATGTTCATTTAGCTAAAGCTATTATTTCGAATTATTAATATATATTAAATAAAAAACAAACTAAAAAACAAAAAAAGGAAAAAAACATGGTACACTACTACGCAAGTGCAAAAGACTGTAACCCGCTTATATTTGATATTTATGGTCTTTTCGATGAAAAAGTCCATAAAGAATTATTAGCAGGGAATGAAAAAACCGTTAATAACATATTAACTTACTACCTTCACGGAGGCCCATTTGATGAACCCAACAAAAGTACATATGTGTCACCCATCGGATAATATAGTATTATATACAATACCATGTCAGTGTGGAAGTGATGATTGTGAAATTAATATTTCGTTTTTTAATAATAAAGAGAATAACAGTGTCAAAATAGATTTTTATAAAACATTATATTTTCAAAATCTTCCACATTTTGAAAATAGTTATTTTAAAAGAATTCTATACAGATGGAAAGTAGCTATGAAAATAATATTTCAAGGTTGGTTTTCATTAAGTAGTAATATGACATTGGGTGGTGAAGAACATTTGGATCGTTTTATCGAGATATTAAAACAAGGTAAAAATCATTGTGAAAAACTTAAAAAAGAAAATCTGATGTTAAAAAATGCATATCCGGATTGTGGAATTTCATTGATAAACAGTAGTCATAATTAAAATAATTTTTCACCGGCAAGAGCTGATTAAAACTCTTGCCGGTGAAAAAATATATTATTCAAGAATTTCATATAGAAATTATAATAATAGTAATTTTTTATAAAAATAAAAAGGAGGCTATATAAAATGGAAGAATGGAAAAAAAAATTTATTACACCACAAGAAATTCATGATGATATTTTAAATTTAATTGAAAAAATTCCAAAAAATAGATATAAAAATATTTTTGTAATTATGAGAGGTGGAATGGGAATCGGTGTTTATTTAAGTCATTATTTTAATATACCAATATTAATCAATACTGATGATATAAACTCACAAGAAACTTTAATTGTAGATGATCTAACAGATACAGGTGAAACATTAATAGATTATACAAAAAATAATTTCGATACAGCTGTCATTTATTATAAAACAAGATCAAAAGTAATTCCTACTTATTATTCTAAACAAAGTCCTAATAATCAATGGATAGTTTTTCCCTGGGAAAAAAACGATGAAATTCCAAACAGAAATGTTTGACATTTTAGAGTTTTAAGAACCGATCAAAAAAATAGGAGAAGATAAATGATCGTTAGTGTAAGTTTAAATACAATCCCATTTTTAAGTTCTACAGATACAACTAGAGCTAGCATGAGTGCTAAACAAATTCAACAAAGTTTGACTAGTCCAAATTGTCAAATTCCATATGTTATCGGATCAGATTATAAAACAATAACTGAAACAAGTAAAATGGGCATAATACTTGCTAAAGATGATGGTGAAGTTATCTATAAAAATCAAGAAATTATGATAGTAAAATATCATAATTTAAATAAAATTCAAGATATTCATATTCCATTAATTAAAAAAACAAGTAGCATATTTGGAACTAAACTAAGATCAATATTAAATACTGGTCAAAAATTTCAAAAAAATGATATATTAGCTGAATATGATTGTTTCATAAATGGGATTCCATCATATGGTTATAATACGTTCACAGCATATATGCCATTTTTTGGATTCAATCATGAAGACGCAATTGTTATTTCTGAATCTTTATCAAAACGATTCACTGTAAACACTGTTGAAAAAGTATATATTCCAATTTATGAATATACTCTTATACAAGAGTATTATAATGACAATACAAATTCACAACCATATTTTCCAAATATTGGTCAACAGATCAAAAATGATATTGTCGCATATATATTTTCCCCAAAAGAAAATGTAATATCTAACAATAACGATTTAAAAGGACAAGTACAAATTGCGTTAAAAAATATGTCCCTTTCAGATTTGTTAAATTTCAAATTAACTGAAAATCCAAAATTTATATCAACTAAAATCAAAACTAAAATTCCAAATGGTATAATAAAAGGATTGAAAATTCATAGATTTAAAAAATCTGAAGATATTGATATGGTAGATAAAAAATTGCAGCAAATATTAGAAAAATTATATCTTAAATATATTGAATTCATTTCAGATACATTAGATGATCTAGGAAAATATTTTTTGAAATCATACATTGAATTAATATTGAAGAAATATTATATTTATCATGATAAATCAAAGGGAACAAGAGGTGATATTAATTTAACAGACATGTGTTATCTCATTGAATTAGAAATCAGTAAAGAAGATAGTACATATATTGGAGATAAACTTTCTAACAGATATGCAAATAAAGGAATAATAAGTTTAATCTTACCCGATGAATTACGTCCATATGCAATTGAAAGTGATAAACCAATTGATTTGATTTATAATCCATTTGGAATCTATTCAAGAATGAATTTAGGACAGATACTTGAAGGTATAGTATCAAAATCAGTAATGTATTGTGATGAATATATCAAATCAGATTCAGGAGACACAAAAGAAATTATAAATTGGTTGAATGAAAATGTTATAAAATTTATAAATCCTACTTATTCAGAAAAGATTAGTAATGAATTAATTCCAAAATTAGATGAAAAAGAATTTCATGATAAATTTGTTAAAGATATAAAAACAAGCAATCTGTTCATTGAAGCTCCATGTTTTGCTGAAGTTGATATTAAAAATCTTATACATAAAAGTATAAATTATAAGGAAACAATTTTAATCAAAAAAGAACTAATCAAATACATAAAACATAAAATGAAAATAAATATAAATCTTCCTGAAAAAGATGTATATTTGAAAAACATATTCTGTTCTTCAATTTATGTTCAAAAGTTGTCTAAATTAGTATCTAAAATAATAAATTCTCGAGATTTTGGTAAAGTCAAAAGTATAACACGTCAACCAACAAAAGGAAGAGCTTCAGGAGGTGGTTCTAGAGTAGGTCAAATGGAGTTAGAAGCGATTTTAGCATCAGGATGTGACATTGCAATTAAAGAAATATTATCAGTAAAAAGTGATTGGTCAGCAGGAAAAAAGGATCTTTTACGTCAACTAATATCAGATTGTGAATATAAATTACCAGAAAATAGAACAATCAAAAGTCGAACTCGTGAAGTTGTTGATTTATATCTACAATATTTAAAAGAATAAATAAAAAGGAGAAAATAAAAATGACAGTAAATAAAGTAACTCTTATTGGTTTTGTTGGACAAGATCCTGAAATTAGATACACTAATATAGAAAAAATTCCTGTATGTAATATTAGTATGGCAACTAATCAAACATGGAAAGATTCAAATGGAAATCAACATATTAAAACAGAATGGCACCGAATAGTTCTTCGGAAAGAACTTGCTAAAATTTGTGAGCAATCTATTAAAAAAGGTTCACAGATTTATATTGAAGGACAAATTCAATCACGTGAATATAATGCGAATGAGACCAAACACAAAGTATATGAAATTGTTGCAAGTGAACTACGACTGTTAGATAGAAAGAAACAATAATTAATTGTGAAAGAAGGAGAGAATATTTAATGAATCTATTAAATATGATAAATAGAAACAGAAATGTTCCTACTACAGAAACTGATAAATTTTTTACAATTCGTAATTTTCGATCCTCACAATTTAAATTAATTGAATATTTCATGAATAATTGCATAGAATATGTTTCAAAACAAAATGGAAATTATATCAAAATAGACAAAATAATTATTCAAAATGTACCGACTTATTTAGGCGTGCATTATAATTTATTAACTCAAGTAATAGTTGATGTCGATATTCTTGGAATTGATGGAGTTTGGCTTCGTAAGAAAACTTTTCTAAACTTTTTCTTACCGACTTTAGTTGATGATATGTTCTTTATTCTTAATGAAAATTATTTTGTCCCTACAATATATATATTAGACAAACCAATTGTCATTAAAAAGAAATCAATTAAATTAACAAGTATTTTCAATTCTGTTACTATATATGATAAGCTAGTGACTTTCATGGGTAACAATATTCCAGCTACATATTTCTTAGATTTATTTCTATCAGATATGGTTCCTAATGAATTAGAACTGAAACAAAAACTTATAAAAATTTTTAAAATAAGTCCAAAAACTTTTACTGAAAGTGATTTATTAACTTATTTTGGTAATATGTTTAAATGTGATCAAAATCGATTAATTATTCAACAATGTTTTAATGGAATTTTCTTTGATGATTATACGAAAATTCTATATCAGCAATGTTATAATTTAGATGAGAAAGATTTAACTATTCCTAATTTATTACAAATTGGTGTTGATAATATAATGAATAATGATGAGAATATGTTTATTAATCTTTCATATAAACGATTGGTTTTTATGGAAATAATTCTTTCACCAATATTTCAAAGAATAGCTAATATTGCTAATCAATCATTAAAAGGTTTTAGAGTAAGTGAAATAAACATGGATCAATTCGAATTGATTAAACATTTCTATCTAAAACTTCATAATAAATTTCTTTATGATAATGTTAATGCATTTGACACATTGGTATCACATAAGACTCATTTATTAACACCAAATGTTGAAAACGCTCCAGCTATAATTGCAAATTTACACTCGACACATTTTAAAAGAATATGTCCAATAAGTGTATCAAGCCAAAACCCTGGAGAAACAGTTTACACACTTGCTGATGCTAAATGTGACATATTTGGAAATTTCTATAACGTATAATAATAAAGCTAAAAATCTCTCTATAATACCAAATATCGAATAGATATTTGGTATTATAGAGAAGATAACACAAACTCAAATAAAAAGGATCCATAAATTGAAATGAAAGAAGAAACATATACTTCTGATCAGTTAGATGATCTGGAAACACATTTAGAAAATTGGTTAATCGCTTATGAAATTGGCGAACCAGAAATAGACGATGAACAATATGATTATTATAAAGAGCTACTTCGAAAGTTTCGTCCGAAATCAATTTTTTTGACTAAAATTGGAAACAAACCAAAACGAAATAAAGAAAAACTACCATATATATTAGGTAGTTTAACTAATTATTTTGAAGAAAATATACGACCATGGTTACTCAAACATGATAATGGGTATGGGTTTGTTTTATCACATAAACTTGATGGAGTAGCTATTGAACTTGAATATACAGAAGGAGAATTAACAAAAGCATGGTTACGTGGAGATCATTATGAAGGAGAAAATATTACTCATAAAGCTCTTAGATTTATCAAAAATAAAATAAATAATAACAATAATAATAAACTCTATTTTAAAGGTGAAGTATTATTAAATTGTGAACCAGATACTATTGGATATAAAACAAAACGCAACGCTGTAGCTGGTATTTTAAATCGTGATGATCTATCTAAACTTAAATATTTATATTTTAAAGTTCATAATTTTATTTCGAATGATAAATTTGATGAAATTGAAAGATTGTTATTTGCTCAACAAGCTTTTGGACAAGAAAATGTTATATCTTTCATTCTTAAATATAATCCAGAATCAGTACTTGAAACTGCAAGAAAAATGATTCAAGATGAAACCCAATATGATAAAGATGGAATTGTTATTACAGTTAATTTATCAGAAGTTGAAAATGTTAAATATCCTGAAAATAAAATTGCTCTCAAATTTAATAAAATGACAACTGAAACTGAAGTTGAAGAAGTAGAATGGGAAACATCCCGAACTGGAAAAATTATTCCGGTTGTTAAATTTAAACCAATTATACTTGGTGGAGCAACTATTCAAAAAGCAACAGGATTTCATTCAAAATTTATTTATGATAATAATATTGGACCAGGAGCAATCATTACTGTAATTCGATCAGGAGATGTTACTCCATATATTAAAGTGATTAAAAAATCAGATAATGAAGTAATAAAAATAAATAATTGTCCTTCTTGTGGTAATACTGATCTTACAACAGATGGAACTCATACATATTGTACAAGTCCAAAATGTTCAGTTCAAACACAAAAAAGAATTGCATATTTTTTAGAAAAAGTAGGACTTGAAAATTATGGTGAAAAAATGATATCTACTTTAAATTGTAATTCAATTTTAGATATATATAATCTAAAAAAAGAAGATATCATTAAAATTAATGGATGGGCAGAAACGTCAGCTGCTGATTTTATAAAAAGAATTAATGAGACCAAAAAAGCAAAACCAGAAAAAGTTCTTGCAGCTCTAGGAATTAATAATTTAGGAACTACTACTGCTAAATTGATAATAAACCAATTTCCATTACAGGTTATTATTAATGCTTTTAATGATCGATTATTATTAAATGAAATTATATATAAATTAATTCAAACAAAAGGAATAGGTGATAAGAAAATTGTATCTATAATAAAAGGTATAAAAGAGAATATAAAACTTTTGGAGAAATTTATAGAACTTTCTAATACTGAAGTTAAAAAGGATGATAATAATTTATTAATTGATAAAAAATTTTGTATCACTGGAACTTTATCTAAACCTAGAAAAGTATATGAACAAATAATTGAAAAATTTGGTGGTGAAAATACTAGTATAACTTCTTGTAATTATTTAATTTGTAATGATCATAGTAGTAGTAAATTTAAAAAAGCTATAGAGAGAGGAATTAAAATAATAAAAGAACAAGAATTTATTGATATGTTAAAAAGTTTAAAAAAGAAATAGCATATAAAATAATTTTTATCGGCAAGAGCTTTAACTAGATCTTGCCGATAAAAAAGGAGAAATCTTATGTCTGAAGATAATACTCGAACTACGCTTTATGATTTAATGTTAATTAGAACAGAAACAGTTGATAATATTAATGAAATAACTGATTTTGCCTATTTAATATTCATACGACAACCAGGAACAAAACAATCATCATATATAATAGCACAAGCAAATATACCATTAGCAACATTAATACTTATTGAACACGAAGCTAGTGTGGGATTATTTCCTAATTATCAATTACAAATTAGGCATATTGTAAATGGTGAAGAAAATTTAATATATTCAACATATACTAAATTTATACTTCCAAAAAATTACAATTTAAATCAACAGGGATCTAATTCTGGAACAGCACCAACTGTTTCAGTACAATTTTTATTAGTAAATCCAATTGCATGGAATATGAATACAAATAATTCATTTAATTTTGTGTTTAATAAACAAAAATATATAGCAATGGATATTATTGAAAAGTATTATGTAGAAGAAATAAAAAAGAAACATTCAGGAAATAGACCAGATTTAATTAAATTTCAAAATTTTGCTGATAATTCAACAAAGAATACAACATTATATAATCAAATAACTATACCTTCCTCTATTACAGAACTTCAAGTTCCAGAATATATGATAGATGCATATAAACCATATAGTACTCCGAGTCTGTGGTTGTTTGATACTTTTAATTTCGGAAACTATGATAATAAATCAAATAATACAAAAGGTGAGATTCCAATATGGTGTATAATGTTAAATTTTTATAATGCAATAGATACTTTTAAAAAATACGACATATCCAATGATCTTGATATTACTCAATTTACTAGTCGATTAAAAATAATTCAATATAATGATACATTAAAAGAATTTATCAAACCTAATGCTGTAGTCAGTTTTACTGATATCGCAAACATGACCCAGAAAATTGAATTATTTGGAAATTTACCTTTTGTATCACGAGTTGATAATACTTATGAAAAACAACCTAATAGAACTACTTCATTACATATTAAATATAATGATAATTTAAAAGAAGCTGAAAGAAGAATTGTTGATTGTGTAGAATTAATGAATAAACAAATAAATCAAATTGAGATTTATGAAACAATTAATACTTCACCTGAATGGTTACAGTTTGGTTGTCTATATAATTTTGACAGAGACCCAAAATATGGTGAAAATTTATTTGAATATGTTCTTACTCCAATAACGATTTTTAACATCTTTCGACGTAAAAGTCAAAAAGATACCCAAATGGAACATATGATGAAATATGCAATGTTACGATTTAATTCAAAATCACCTAGTTCTGGGGAATGGATATGTGATAAATCTGAATTATCAACACCTGTTGGAAAATGCACTTATGATGAATGCATTCATTACAGACATCATAAAAGAATATTACATGAATGTCCAAATGACAAAGATATTCATTGTCCTCATAATAAATTTAAAAACGCTGAATGTAAATAAAAATACAAATCTGATTTTTTCATTTTTTATATAGAAATAATATATTTAGAAACTAATTTTTTGTATTAAGGAGTTTATTAAACATGAATAATTATTATATAAAATATCAGATTAAATATTCGGATTTACATATAAGAATGCAAAATAGTCAAAAAAAACGTATTAATTTCTTTATTGATTTACAAAGTATTACAAAAGGATTTTATAATAAAGAAGTTATTTTAGTTGAAATAGGAAGATTTGCAACAGAAGGAAAAGTTAGCGATATCTTAATACAAGAACTGAAAAGTTTTTTAAACAATATTTATTTTCAATTCAAGTCATATGATCCATTTTTTGTAATAGCGTATGACAATGGTTATTGTGCTCAACAAAAAATTATTGATCCAACTTATAAAGGTGGAAGATCGACTATAGATTTAATAGTTGATAATGATCATGAAGTACAATTATTTCGTCAAGTTAAAAAATATTATTTTGAAAAAATTGAAAAACTATTTACTAAAAAAGATTTATCTAAAGTTTATTATTTAAAAGAGTATGAATCAGATTTTATTCCTTATTATTGTATCATGAATGGACTATTCGATAGTGATCAAAGTGATGTATTGAATGTAATTTTGTCTCTTGACAAAGATTTATTACAAACTTGTGAATTTGAGAATACTATACAATATGTAACATCATTTGTTAAAGATCAAACAAAAAGACGTTTCAATATTCAATTTGATATTTTTGATAAGAATAACGCGATACAATATATTAATAAAAAATTTAAAAGAGGAATTTTGACAGCAAAACATATTCCATTAATATTAACAATAGGAGGAGATAAAGCAGATAATATTCCAAGTTTAACTCATGCACCATATAATCCAAATAAGGAAAAAATTGGAAATACAAAAGCAATTGACTTAATAATAAATCATTCTATTCCTGCTACTATTACAGAATTGAAAAATCAATTAGATAAGATGCCTAGTATTATTAAAGAAAATATTAATTTTATTGAAAAGAATTTTAAAATGATTTCATTTCCCGAACAAATAAAACGAGTTCCACAAAATATTCTTTTATAGTAAAAAAGTAAGGAGACAAATGCAAATCGAACAGGTTAATTCAACGTTAAGAGAAATTTTTAATGATCTTATTAATGATGGACACAAAAAAAGTCATATTTGTAGTGTCACTCTGGGAAGTTCAAATGTCCCTCAGTTTGATTCTTTTATAAAAGGAAATGATTTTGGAATCAAACCAATACAAAGAATTATTGAAAATAGAAAATTTGATTTTAAAATTTTAATCGTTCCAAAAAATGAGAAAGAAATTTCAAATTTTGTTGATAAAGTGAATAATGAAAGTTTTGAAGTTATTAAAATGGAAATGTTAAAAATATTAGAAAATGAAAACAGTATCAGAAATGCAACTATTCCTAATACAGGAATTGTTGCAGAATTAGCTTCAAGTTTATATGAACAAATAATAAAATGAGTTTATTGGTAAGAGCATAAAGGAGTTTTTAATATGCCTGATTATTTTCAAAAAGGAATGAATGTTACTTTTAAAGATGATTTTTATACACGTCATTTAGATGATGATGTGAGAATAAATCAGACTAATACATCATCTCCAGGACAACATTGGAATGATGTATTAGGATATATTAAAATTAATTTAGGTGTTCCTGTTAATTTGTTAGAATTGTCTGATGATGATTTAATTACTAATTTACGCCAACATGTAATGGGAATATTTAGCCAATATGCACCACATAAAGCATGGGCATATATTTCAGGAAATGATTTATTTCAATCTTCGACTCTTGGAAGTCCTCGATTCATGGCTAAAATTCCAGTACCACCTGGAACATATATTGTTGATGTATTAGAAGCTTATCCAACAAAAGAAGTTAGTATAGTTGATATGTATGGTGGGGCATTAATCAATGCAAGGGCGGCAATGGATTTAGTAATATCAAATGCGTATATCGATGCTGTAAGATCCCTTCAAGCTAGAAATACATGGGAATTTTTACCACCAGATATCATGATCTTTGACAAGGAAACTATTGCTTGTGTTGTAGTTTATAATCTAACACATGTTTCTCTTGATACAGTAAGACCAGACCTATATCATAAATGTTTCAAACCATTGTGTTTGGGTCATACAAAATTATGGATAGCAGCAATGCGATCAAAATTTGAAGGATTGGCTACTCCATTTGGTCAATTAAATTTAAATTTTGCCGAGTTAAAAAATGAAGGCCAAACAACAATAGATAATGTAATGAATATGTTGGAAACAATACCACCTGATATTTTCATTGAAATCAGTTAACTTTTACGGAGGCACAAAAAAGATGAGTGAACAAAGTAAGCTTGAAAACATTTTTAGTTATAGTTTCCCTGCTAATCATTTGATGCAAATTTCAATAGTAAAACAAATATCGGAACAAAAAAGCTATAAACGTGGATATTTCTGTTTCATGACCCTTGCACCAGGAACACAAAATTCAGTAGGAGAAAGATCTTTTGATTTTAAAAATCGCATCACTATCAAAGTTGATGGACATCAAGTGAATGCTCTTGCTTATGCAATAAAAGAATATGTAAATAATAGAGTTGATTTAATAGGACCTTTTTCAATTTATGTTGATTCTAGTAAATCTTCATATGGACAACAAGGTCAAGGTCATAAATCATTATCTATTCAAAGAACTATTAATCAAAAACAAAATAATCCTGCTATAACATTTTTCTTTAAAGTAGGAACTTCTCAAGCATTAGCTGTTTCAATGACACCAGCAATAGCTCTTGCTGTAGCAGATGTATTTGAATTCGTTAGTAAAAAATGTCTTGAACTTGAATTTGCTCGAGGTCCTGTTGGATCTCAAATTGGAACTTATCAAAACACTGAACATCCTCCACAAGGAGATAATCAAAAAGTAGCAAATAATTTTAGTGAAGCTTTTGATAATTTCACTGATAATAATTCATACCCATTTATGTAATCTTTATAAAATTCAACTAGAAAATTTTCTAGTTGAATTTTATAATATTTTTGTAAGGAATTATTAATATGCTATTAATTAATGAACAGCAATTTTTTACTGAAGACTCAACAGAAGAAACTATAACTGAAATAGTTAAAAGAATTATCCCAAATAAAATCAAATCAAAATTATCAAGTAGAAAAAATAGACAATTAATGTTAGAGAAACATGGAAAAGATGCATTTCTTCTTCCAGATCAATTAAAATTTCCAGTAAAAAATCCAGATACTGGAAAATATGAATGTTCTTTAATTTATGCAGCTCGAATTAGAGCAAGACAATATGCAGGAAGTAAACCTGGTTACAGAGAAGTTGCAAATAAAGCAGAAAAACTTTATAATCAAAATAAGTGCGACACTAAGATAAATATTAGCATTCATGATGGAACAGAAAAATTCGATATAGATTTAGAAAATTTAATTGAGGTGTTATATTAAAAATGGCAACTGTTAAAGAAATATTACAATCAATGGTAAATTCTGCACCAGCGCAAGCTGCAGATGTATCTAGTTCAATTAGTAGTATAGATACTATAATTGCACAATTTCAAGAAAAACAAGATGCAATGAAAGAAGGAATTGGCGATGTTGCTACTTTAAACCTTGAAGAATATTTAAAAACATTATATCCAGTTCTTACACATCATCAATTCAAAGGTTCAACATATAATATGATAGAACTTCCAAATGGAACATTAACAGATTGGAAAATATATCAATTAATAGATCTTGCCGGTATAGAATTTAAAACAAATAAACAATTCATATGCGAAGGTGATAAAACAAATTTATTCAAAAAAGATATTGATATAGGTTTTACATTACAAAATTCAAAAGAGTATAGCATTATTGAAAATGATTCAGAATATACACCCGGAAATGATTTTCCATTTTCAAATTTCACAACAGTTGATATTAAAGATGAAGTTTTAGATGACACTTTAACTCAAATATGGATATTTGAATTGACTTATTCTCCAGGAAACACTACTATAGATGATTTAGTAAATGAATGGAATTTTGCTCATAATTATATAACAACACCAATAGGAACAACAACTGGTACTTATGGCACTCAAGATAATATAGCTAAATTAACAAATGCTAAAAATATGTTAAATAAAAATAAAACTAAATTAGAAAACACCTCTGTTATGTTTGGACCATATATATAAGGAACATATTATATGCTTGGATTAGCTCGACAAAATGATGTGTTTATCGGAGAATGCTTCTGTCATCCTCCTCAACAATCAATTCCAATGGAAGGCATAATTGTAACATGTAGTAGAGATACATTAATAAATAACTTTGGTGCTGCAAGAATTACTGATATAGTAATAGGAAATTGTGGACATATAGGATTAATTGTTAGTGGAAGTGGAAATATAAAAATAAATAATTTAGATGCTGCTAGAATCGGTGACAGTGTAGTCGGTGATTTAGTAGGAATTATTTGTACCGCTTCTGGTAATTCTACTAATTGATTTCTTTTTTATTTATAAAAAATTAAAATATATAAAGGTAAAAAAATATAAAAATTATGCAAAATTGTTTTCAATATGTACATACAACAGGTGATATAATTGAACCTAATCAACTTAAATTAATGGATAAATATGTAAATAATTATCTATTTAGTTTAATTGCAGGATTACGACAAGGTTCATTTGGTTTTGATACATTGCATAGAATTACACAAGAAATTATTAAGTATAAAAAAATATTAGGTGAAAATCGAAAATTCTTTGTTGATTCAGGTGGTTATAGTATTATTGCTGGTGATGTTTCTCCAAGAGATATTTCTAAATTTATTGAATGTTATAATTTGTTTTTAGAAAAAGATGCACTATATTATTGTGATAATATATTTTCTTTAGACATACCAATTTTTTTAAAATATCCAGAATATAATAATAGTGAATATATCTATAAAATGAATTTAAAATCTATTCAAGAATCTAAAAAAGTTCTTTTAAAAAATAGAGAATTATTTGATAAATTCATATTTGTATGGCAATTTAAACTACATAAACAAAATACAATTTGGAAAAAAATTTATGATGATGAATTGCGGCAAGAGCTAGACATTCGACACTTTGGAATAGGAGGATTAGTTTCACTTCGAGGAATTACTGGAATAAAATTCAGTCCTTTTATAGGTCCAATTTATCGCTGTTTGAAACTCATTAATGATAAAAATTTACCAAAAGAGAGTATTCTTCATATTCTAGGAGTTTATCATTTACATGATAGAGTCGCTCTATCTTTTTTACATAAACTTTTCAATCAATATTATTTAAAAGACAGAGCTTCATCAATACAAATCACATATGATACAGTTAATTATGCACTTTCTGGATTATATAAATTAAGAGAACAAATTATATTTGTTCCTGAAGGTGATGATTATATTTGTGATCTATCATATAATTTATATGATAAAATAGATAGAATTATTGACGATCCTGAAGTTTTAAATATAATAAAACAAGATCTAGATAGAATTATAAATGGAGAACAAGTAAATGATACTAGAATATCGAGCCTCTTAAATGTTATCACTCAAACGACTATTGATAAAATTATTGATCAAATTATAGATAAATACAACATTGTTGATCTTTTCATATCAAGTCAAAATTTTAATAAGTTTAAAAACAAGCTCTTGCCGATATTAATAGGACTTGAAAAAAAATATCCATTAATATTCGGTAATAGAACTGCTAAAAATTTATTAAATTGGCAATATATATATGCTTTTCATAATGCTTATATGACCCAATCTGAAAAAGAAATAGAAAAATTAATAGATCGTTTTATTGATCTTATCAATTTTCCATATGATTATACTAGTTAAAATTTTTCTGATATTCAAAGTTTTTATATAGAAATTATTATAGTACACATGGTGCGCAGTGGCGCCATGAACGGACCAAAAGGTTGGCTTCTCACCCCGGAAAGGGATTAAAAGGAGCCAACCACACTGCATCATTATCTTATGTTTTTTTTAGATATAGAAAG
>Ga0116204_1000488_pt1 | contig 22662 bp, 16 predicted proteins | sample LakKivwa52mmetaG_FD_94481 | JGI IMG/M metagenome (GOLD analysis project Ga0116204, IMG submission 94481) | Anoxic lake water microbial communities from Lake Kivu, Rwanda to study Microbial Dark Matter (Phase II) - Lake Kivu water 52m metaG | ecosystem: Environmental > Aquatic > Freshwater > Lake... | reverse complement strand
CTGGGGACTGAGGACTGGGGACTGAGGACTGGGGACTGAGTACTGGGGACTGGGGACTGCCGGCTTTTTGTATTGAAATCAATCACCAAAATGGCCTTTCTTCTAACGGAGAAACTTGTTCCTTAGAAAATTACTGAAATTGATTTTCAACGATTTGTTTGCCCCGACCCAAATTGGGAGCAAATCGTTGACAAAAAAAGCCCCTTGGGAAACATGGTAATTGTGATTTTCAACGATTTGTTTACCCCGACCCAAATTGGGAGCAAATCGTTGAAAATCGGGAATCAATTAATGAGGATGGAACATTGAATTGAAATCGTTGAAAATAATAGACCTTCAGGCGGGGTAAGCAATGATTTTCAACTTTCGTAGTTTAGTGGCTGTGACAAATTAATACCACGTAAGGATGACCCATACAGATCAATTTAAGGTGATAGCGGAGCAATTTGCCGATATCCGCATTTTGCGCTACCAGGTGCCTGGTTTCGAACAACTTCCACTGGAAAAGAAGAAGTTACTCTACTTGCTTTACGAGGCAGCGCTTACAGGAAGGGACATCATCTGGGACCAGAACTATCGCCATAATTTGCTAATCCGCAACACTTTAGAGCATATTGTCAGACACTATCAGGGTAGCAGGGGCACGGAAGAGTGGGGTAAATTTATGGTGTATGTGAAGAAAGTATGGTTCTCCAACGGAATCCATCACCATAATTCGATGGAGAAAATGATCCCGGAGTTTTCACCAGACTACTTTGAATCTTTGCTGAAGAACACGCCAAAGCCAGGCTTCCTGAAAGATATTGAGAATGTGGATGAACTTCTGACAAAAATAATTCCGCTAATCTTCGACCCGGATATTGACAGCAAAAGGGTGACGCTGGATGAAGGCGTTGATCTGGTGAGTGCTTCGGCGAACAATTTCTATGAAAATGTAACCCAGGCTGAAACGGAAAAGTTCTATGCTGATTTGGCTTCCGGCAATCCTGCACAGCCACTTTCGCCGGGATTAAATTCCAAATTGTTAAAGGTGGATGGAAAAATAGTGGAGAAGACCTGGAAAATCGGTAGCATGTACACCGAAGCCATCGAAAGGATGGTTTACTGGCTCAACAAAGCGGCACAGGTGGCCGAAAATGCGAATCAGCATGCAGCATTGGAAAAACTGGCCGAATTTTATACCACCGGCGATCTCAGGACTTTTGACGAATACAATATACTCTGGTTAAAAGACACAGACAGCGAAACGGATGTAATCAACGGGTTTATAGAGGTTTACGGCGACCCGCTCGGACGAAAGGCCACCTTTGAATCGGTGGTGCAGCTGCAGGATGCCGAATCTACCCACAGAGCGCAGATCATCAGCAAAAATGCAGAATGGTTTGAGAAAAATTCTACCATCTCTGGTGAATACAAAAAGAGTGAAATCACCGGAGTTTCGGCACGGGGCGTAAACGTGGTGGTGGAGTCGGGTGATTGTTCACCTGCATCGCCCATAGGCATCAACCTGCCCAACGCCGACCAGATCAGGGCTGAGCATGGCTCAAAATCGGTAACGCTGGTCAATATTATTGATGCCCACACTATTGCCTCAAAGGAATCCGGTGTGATTGAGGAGTTTTACTGGTCGGAGCAAGAAAAGGAGCTTGCCAGAAAATGGAACCAGCTCGCTACACATCTCCACGTTGACCTGCATGAGATCATCGGGCATGGCTCAGGAAAATTGAAGGAGGGAGTTGCCCAGCCGCACGACACCCTGAAAAATTATGCTTCCACTATCGAAGAAGCGCGTGCCGACCTTGTGGCGCTTTACTATGCCATTGACCCTAAGCTGGTAGAGCTGGAACTAATGCCTTCGCTGGAAGCCGGTTACACCGAGTACAACTCATTCATTACCGGCAGTTTGCTCACTCAGCTGGCAAGGATTGAGCCTGGCAAAAACCTTGAGGAGTCGCACATGCGCAACCGTTATCTGATTGCCAACTGGGTGTACGAAAAGGGGCTGGCGGAGAATATTATTGAAAAAAAGCGTCAGTCGGGAAAGACTTACTACACCGTGAACGACCATGAAAAACTCAGAATCCTTTTTGGCAGGCTGCTCACCGAAGTTCAGCGGATTAAATCAGAAGACGATTTTGAGGCGGCAAAGCATCTTGTCGAAACCCTTGGAGTGAAAGTGGATCAGGAGGTGCACCAGGAAGTGCTGCAACGATGGGAATCGCTGAAAATTCCTAAGTTTTCAGGTTTTCTCAATCCTGTCCTGGAACCCGTGATCGAAAACGGAGAAATTGTGGAGGTAATCATCCATTATCCCGAAAATTTTGGCGATCAGATGCTTTACTATGCCGAAAAATATGCCTTTTTACCCTTTTAAACGATTGTCGGAACAATACGGAACACCATCAGCAAACCTAAGTGAGCAAAGGAAAAGAGCCGGATCTGGTTTATTTTGTTATTGAGTGGCACTTGTTAATTGTAAATGTTGTTCTATATTTGCACCCTCAAAAATTTAAGGTAGTCTAATTGAAGTAATTATTATTCAAAATCAATTTACACATGCAAAACAAAGGATTCATTAAGAGCATTGCCATTTTGTTTGCGTTAGCCTGTCTGTTCCATTTATCCTTTACCTACGTTACCGTAAGGGTGGAAAAGAAAGCAAAAGCTTACGCCACCGGCGCTGAAACAGAACGACTGGCAACTGCTCTTTCGGGAGGTGACTTATTAAGGCAGCAATTTGTGTTTGATTCCATTTCCAGGGCGAGAGAAACCTACTTCCTGGACTCGATGTCGAACCAGGTTGTTTACAATATTCTCATCAGAAAATACACATTCAAAGAAGTAAAAGAGCGTGAGCTCAACCTCGGGCTTGACCTGAAAGGCGGTATGAACGTTACCCTTCAGGTGGCTGTGGCCGATATTATCCAGGCATTGTCGGGGAATAGTCAAAATCCGGTTTTCGTTGAGGCCATCGAACGTGCCAAACTGAAAGAGCGAAACAGCCAGGAAGATTTTGTTACCCTGTTCGGGCAATCTATCCAGGAAATTGATCCCAACTTTCAACTGGCATCCATCTTCATGGCAGAGTTCAAAGATCAGATCAACTTCAACTCAACCAACGAGCAGGTATTGGATATCCTTCGCGTCGAAACCGATATGGCTATTGACCGCACCTTCAATATTCTTCGTTCGCGTATTGACCGTTTCGGAGTAACCCAGCCAAATATCCAGAAATTGCAGACCGCCGGACGTATTCTGGTGGAACTTCCGGGTATCAAAGAGCCTGAACGCGTGAGGAAACTCCTGCAGGGAACAGCACAGCTCGAGTTCTGGGAAACCTACAAATTTACCGAGTTGTATACCTATTTCGAGGCTGCAGATCAGAAACTGGTTAATATTCTGAAGATTGAAAACACAGACGAATCAGCCGCTGAAACTTCAGAGACCACCGAGCCTGCAGAAACAACTACTGAAAATGAGGTTGCCGAACAAACCAATCCATCGGATTCGCTGGCTGATACCACCAAATCGAAACTGCTGGATGAAATTGGAGAAGCTACAAGCGACACCATTGCAAAATCTACCGAAGAGATCGCCAAAACCAATCCACTGTTTGCTTACCTGCGTCCAAATCTGCAGGAGGGACAGGGTGGCTGGGCGCCCGCACCCAATGCTACCGTTGGTTTCGCTGAAATCAAAGATACCGCGCGCATTAACGACTATCTGAGAAAAGTAAACAAAGATGGAGACGCTTTCCCGCGTAACCTTAAACTTGCCTGGAAAATCAAACCGGAAAAATGGGCTCCCGGATTACTCGAACTGGTTGCCCTGAAGGTGACTTCAAGAGATGGCACCCCATCACTGGATGGTAGCGTGATTGTTGACGCCCGCCAGGATTTCGAACCAACCAGCGGCAGGGTTGAAGTAACCATGACCATGAACTCAGAAGGAGCACGAATCTGGCGGCGTTTGACCGGTGATAACATCGGAAACCAGATCGCCATCGTCCTCGATAATTATGTGTACTCAGCGCCAAACGTCAACGATGAAATCCCCAGCGGAAGATCATCCATCACCGGAAATTTTGAAGTAGTTGAAGCGCAGGACCTTGCCAACATTCTTAAAGCCGGTAAGCTTCCGGCGCCTGCCCACATCGTCGAAGAGGCTGTGGTTGGTCCATCGCTCGGACGCATCGCAGTTACCAACGGTCTGATGTCGTTTGTGCTGGCATTTGTTATGATTCTGGCTTACATGATATTCTATTATAACCGAGCCGGGTGGGTGGCCGACCTTGCCTTGCTGGTCAATATTCTGTTCATATTCGGTGTTCTGGCATCGCTGGGCGCCGTACTGACTTTGCCGGGTATTGCAGGTATCGTGCTTACGCTTGGTATGGCAGTTGACGCCAACGTGATCATCTACGAACGTATCAAGGAGGAGGTAAGAGCCGGTAAAGGTACCAAACTTGCCATCAGCGACGGTTATAAAAATGCTTATTCAGCCATCATTGACGGTAACGTAACCACCTTGCTTACCGCGGTTGTTCTTTATACTTTCGGAACAGGTCCGGTGCAGGGTTTCGCCACAACGCTTATCATTGGTATCCTTTCGTCACTCTTCTCGGCAATTTTGATTTCAAGGCTGATCTTTGATTACAACCTCTCGCACAACCGCGGAATTGTTTTTGGCAACAGCATGACAATTAACGCCTTCTCAACCGTAAACTTCAATTTCCTTGGAATGAGAAAGAAAGCTTACATACTTTCTTCCGCTATTATCATACTGGGTATTGGGTCTCTCATCGTCCGCGGAGTTAATTACGGTGTTGATTTTTCAGGTGGAAGAACCTATGTTGTACGGTTTGACCAACCGGTGAACACCAATGAAATCAGGTCGGCGCTGGTTGCTCCTTTCGAACAACAACCTGAAGTAAAAACATTCGGACCCAATTCACAGGTCAAAATCACTACAAAATACAAAATCAACGACGATACTCCGGCAATGGACTCCATCATCCAGCGGATGCTGTTCGATAATCTCAACCGGTTTTATGTTGACAAGAGTATAACCTACGCAGATTTTGTTTCGGATACAGATACGGATAAACTAACCGGAATCCTGAGTTCACAAAAGGTTGGGCCTACCATTGCGTCCGATATCAGGAACCGTGCTGTATTATCGGTTATTTTTGCCCTCGTGGTGATCTTTGCTTACATTGCTATCCGCTTCAAACGCTGGCAATTCGGCCTTTCCGGTGTGCTTGCCCTCTTCCACGATTCATTTATCACCATCAGCTTATTCTCGATCTTCTACAATGTATTGCCGTTCAACCTCGAGATTGACCAGGCATTCATTGCAGCTATCCTGACCATCATCGGATATTCGATCAACGACACCGTAATCATCTTCGACCGAATCAGGGAGTACCTCTTCCTGCATCCTAAAAAGACGCTGATGACCAATATCAACGACGGTTTGAACAGCACCCTGGCAAGAACGATCAACACCTCCGGCACCACACTGCTGGTATTGCTGATGATCTTCATTTTCGGTGGTGAAGTGATCCGCGGATTTACCTTTGCCCTTTTCATGGGTATACTTGTTGGAACCTACTCATCGTTGTTCGTGGCCAGTCCGCTTGCTTACGATATGTTGATGAGAAAGCAGAACAAAAAAGCGGCAAAAGCCTGATCCACTTAAAAAATTAAGTTAAGCCCCGACCTTACTGCTCAAGGTCGGGGCTTTTTTTTACTTTTGCGGCTGGTTATTCATCTATTTTACATTTATCCTTTGGTACTACTTTTTTTCAATATCAGCGGAGGCGAGTTGTTCATCATCGTTCTGGTGATTTTCCTGATCTTCGGGCCGGACAAGATTCCGGAAATCGCAAGATTTATGGGAAAAAGCATCAACGAAATCAAACGGGCTACCAGCCAGATCAGGGATGAGATCGAAAAGGAGACTGGTGACATTACAAGGACAGCCGGGAATATTAAAAAGGAGTTTACCGATGAGTTCAGGCAAATCGGGTCGCTGGATTTGGATCCGGCAAAAGAGCACAAAAACGCGGTTGACAATCAGTCCCCCGCTTCAGTTCCCTATGAAGACCCCTATAAACTTGATGCTGACGAACCTGAGAAAAGCGATAACAACAGCGACACCGCCGGCAGCGGCTCAGTTGCAGAGAATCAAAAATAATAAAGCAGCCGAAACCTTCGTTTAGGTGCAGTCTGGCGCAAAATGACCTTTAGTTTGTAAAAATAATCTGAAAAAAAGTTGATCACCTCATATTTTACAATGAAACCATCCTTCCTGATTCTTTCTATCTTCTTCATTTTCCTTGTATTACCAGTAAGCGATGCCGTCGCACAATCGAGAAGAACACAGGCAGCCGATGATGATTTCAACAACATGCGCTACTCGCTGGCCATCCCGAAGTACAAAAAAGCCTATGCCCGCGCCAAACGGAACGAGCTCGAACGCAACCGTATCACTTACCAGATGGGCGAATGCTACCGGTTGATGAGTCAGCCTAAAAAAGCAGAAGCCTTTTACAAGCGGTTAACCAGAACCAACTACGACCGGATTGAACCGATGGTTTTGCTGCGGCTTGCTGATATGCAGCGTGCCAATGGCAGTTACGACGATGCATTGGCCAACTATCAGACTTATCTTGAACGCGTTCCTGATGATCAGCTGGGACATGCGGGTGTGCAATCCTGCAAACTTGCCATCGAATGGGAAAAGAATCCCTCAAATTTCAAATTGCAGACGATTAAAAAGATCAACTCAAGAGAGGATGATTTCTCGCCTGCCTACAGTGACCCTACCGGCAAAGTATTGATTTTTACTACTTCGAGAGATGGTGTAACCGGCAAAAAGCCTGACGATTGGACGGGTTTGAATTTCACCGATCTTTTTACCGCCAAGCAGGATGCAAAAGGCAATTGGAGCCAGCCGGTAACCATTGACGATACCGAAGCCCTGAACACTGAGGACAACGAAGGTCAGGCTTCTTTTAACCAGAATTTCAGCCGGATGTATTTCACGAGGTGCACAAGAGTAAATGTTACCGAAAATGGTTGCCAGATATATGTTTCCAGTAAGCAGGGCCGGGGATGGAGCGAACCTGAAATGATTGACCTTGGCGGCGACAGCACTTCCGTGTTTGGTCATCCCGCCATCAACCCCACAGAAACCATGCTCATCTTTGCCTCCACAAAAAAAGGTGGCGCCGGTGGCCGTGATCTTTGGGTGGCAACCCGCAACAGCGCAAAAGACAATTTTACTGCACCCCGTAATCTCGGTGAAGTAATCAACACGAAAGGCGAAGAGCTTTTCCCGTTCCTGCGGGGCGACAGCGTTCTCTATTTTGCCTCAGACGGGCATCCGGGAATGGGTGGACTGGATATTTTCAAATCTGTGAAACAGGAGGATGGCTCATGGGGAGAACCCGTAAACCTGAAACCGCCCATCAATTCAAATTTTGATGATTTCGGAATCACCTGGCATCCCGACGGAAACAACGAAGGCTACTTCTCCTCCAACCGGCGGGGAGGTCGCGGCGGAGATGACATCTATTATTTCATCAATCCGCCCGTAATCTATAATGTCCGTGGAAAGATACTTGACAAAAACACCCAGCAACCCATCGAAGAGGCGCTCATAAGCCTTGTAAGTTCAGACGGAACAACGGTTTCGGTAAAATCCAACACCGTGGGTTATTATGAATTTGTAAATGGCCAGGTGAAACCTGAGATTACTTTTGAGCTGGTGGTGGAGAAGCCAAAGTACTTCACTGAAAAGGCTATGGAGACTACCCTTGGCGTGGATGCCAGCAAGGATTTTGAAATCAACTTCAACCTCGAAGCCATACCCGCTGAGCCTATCCTTTTGCCTGAGATTCTTTATGACCTGGCTAAATGGGACCTTAAGCCACAATTCCAGGATTCGCTGCAAGGTCTTATCAGAACCCTCGATGCCAACGAAACCCTGGTTATCGAGCTTGCTGCGCACACCGATGCAAGGGGAACCCTCGAGTCCAACGACATTTTGTCTCAGCGGCGTGCCGAGTCGGTGGTAAACTACCTGATTCAGAGGGGAATTGATCCCGACCGCCTGATTGCCAAGGGATACGGCGAACGCGTTCCCCGCAGGCTGGTGATTGACATCACCCGTGAAGGATTTACTTTCAACGCCGGAACACTGCTCACCGAAACCTACATTGATTCGCTCCCAACGGTTCCGATGAGGGAGGCCGCTCATGCCATGAACCGCCGGACGGAGTTCTCCATCCTGAGCAACGATTTCGTTCCTAAACCAAGAATCAGAACAGACCTTGACAGCGTGAAGGTGCAAATCATTACCGAGCCTGAGATCAAATCCGTTAAATACCGGCTTACACCCACAGGCGCTATCGAATCAGACTGCATCGTAAATGGGATAAACTTCAACTTCATCTATGACCGGAAGGCAATCCGCCCGACAATTTCACTGGGAAGCGCTCTCAGGTTGCTCAAGGACGGCGCCATCACCCGCGAAGATTTTCAAGGTGATCCCGGCAGAATTTTCAGAGAGGGCTCCATTGCCAACCGTTCGATTTTCACAGCGAAAACCATCCAGATCGGTAAAATGAAACTGGAGAATGTTGAAATCCAGGTGGATCATCAGCTCACCGGCCAGATAATGTTCGGCGAAATCACGCTGCTCCAGTTTGGTGAGTATGAGATGGATGAAGAAAATATGCAGATCATCTTCAAATGATACTGATGCAGGGTTTCAGAAATTTTCTTATCAATAATCTCTCTTGTAGAGCCATTCAGCGTAATTCCTCAGTTGAGCTTTTTTATGCTCATCAGCCTTTACCATTTGCAGACAAGAAATGGCTTTATTAAAATATCGTTCCATTTCTTCTATGGCTAATTGCTTGATATTGTAACGATTGTAAATTTCCAGAACACGAAGGATTTTGACCTCAGGATCGTAACTGATGGAGCCGGAAAAGAGTTCCGAAAGTTTCGTATGATCTGTTTGGGAAGTCACTTCAAGGCATTTAAGATAAAGAAAAGTCTTCTTATTGGCCAGAATATCTCCGCCTATACTTTTCCCGAATTTCTCGTTTGAGGCAAATGCATCAAGCAGATCATCCTGCAGTTGGAATGCCAATCCGGCGTAAATGCCGAAATCGTAAAGCAGGTCAGCCTGCCTTTTGTCAGCATTGGCCGAGAGTGCGCCGATTTTGAGGCTGGCGCCGAGCAGCACTGCGGTTTTTAGCCGTATCATTTCAATATAATCGGGGATAGTGACATTGGTTGCGGTTTCAAAATCCATATCTATCTGCTGCCCTTCGCACACTTCGATAGCCGCTTGTGTGAAGGTATCGAGTATATCTTTCAGGTTATCAGAGCGTTTTGCAGATATCAACCGGTAAGCCAGTGCAAACATGGTATCGCCCGAAAGGATGGCCACATTGGTATTCCACTTTTTATAAACGGTCTCCTTTCCCCGTCGTAAAGGCGCCTGATCCATTATGTCGTCGTGAAGCAGCGTGAAATTGTGAAATATCTCGATTCCTGCCGCTGCGTCAATGGCATCTTCAGCTTGTCCCCCAAAGAGGTCACAGGCTGCCAGCGTCAGAACCGGGCGCAGGCGTTTTCCTTTCAGCCGGAGAGAGTAACGAATCGGATCGTAAAGCCTGGCAGGGTTACCGGGCAGTGCCAGCGAATTCAGTTTGCTTTCGATCTGTTCAGAATAGCGGGTATATTCTTCCATTTCAATACATTCAAGATAGATAATAATGGTTGTGCAGGATGAAGAAATTCACTGCAATTCATTAAGATAATTCCACCGACAGGTTGTTACCTTTTTAGCAGGCGGACGAGGTACTCACCATAGCCACTTTTGAGCAGCGGCTGTGCAATCTCCTCGAGTTTGCCGGCGTCAATAAATCCCATGCGGTAAGCGACTTCTTCGATACAACCGATTTTAAGTCCCTGGCGGTGCTCGATGACTTCGACAAACTGCGATGCCTGCAACAACGATTCGAAAGTTCCGGTATCGAGCCAGGCCGTTCCCCTGCTCAAAATCCCGACTTTTAGTTTTCCGTTTTCCAGGTAATAGCGATTTACGTCGGTGATCTCATACTCACCCCTGGCGCTGGGCTTGATATTTTTTGCCACCTCCACAACGCTGTTGTCGTAAAAATAGAGTCCTGGCACGGCAAAATTGGATTTTGGCTGCCTGGGTTTTTCTTCGATGGAAATCGCTTTCTGATTTTCATCAAATTCAACAACGCCATACCTTTCAGGATCAGACACGTGGTAAGCGAACACCACGCCGCCTTCAGGGTCATTGTTTTCCTGGAGGAGATTTTGCAAACCCGAGCCGTAGAAAATGTTATCTCCCAGGATCAATGCGGCTTTTTCGCTGCCAATAAACTCTTCGCCAAGAACAAATGCCTGGGCAAGGCCATTGGGAACATGCTGGACTTTGTAGCTGAAATTGCAGCCGATTTGAGACCCGTCGCCCAGAAGTTTCTCGAAATTCGGCAGGTCGGTCGGAGTTGAGATGATAAGGATGTCGCGGATACCTGACATCATTAAAACCGAAAGCGGGTAATAGATCATCGGTTTGTCGTAAATGGGCATCAGTTGTTTGCTGATGGCCAACGTAATCGGATGCAGCCTTGTGCCTGCTCCCCCTGCGAGAATGATTCCTTTCATGTTCGTTGATTTTTTTAAAGTTATTAATTCTATTCAAAAATTAAGCTGAGCCACGCGTATCGAGCGATTCAATCCTGAGATCATCCAGTTCGATATCAATCTCTTCATCAAAAATCTCCACCAGCGGTTCAGAAAATGCCCTGGTGGTAATTCTTTTATCCAGCGAAAGCAAAAGCGTTGGCAGGACAAAAAGGTTGGACAATAAAGCTACCAGCAACGTAAATGCAATCAGGTAACCCAGCGCCTCCGTTCCTCCAAAGGTTGAAAGGGTGAAAATAATAAACCCGAAAAACAGCACCACAGAGGAATAGATCATGCTGAAACCGGTTTCGCGCAGAGCGGCCATCACCGAAACTTTTATTGCCCAGTTATTTAGCCTTAGATGCAAACGGTAACGGGATAGAAAATGGATGGCGTTATCCACCGAAATTCCGAGTGCAATACTGAAAATCAATATGGTGGAGGGCTTAACCGAAATGGCAAGATATCCCATCATGGCTGCCGTCATCACTTGCGGGATAAGGTTAGGAACCATCGAAATGAGGATCATCCTGGCGGATGTAAAGAGCATCGCCATCAGGATGGTGATTACGATGACTGCAAGGACAAGGCTCATTATCAGATTGCTTATCAGGTAGTTGGTTCCTTTAAGGAAGATCACGCTGGTTCCGGTTATATCCACTTTGTATTGCTCAGGAGGGAAAATAGAGTCAATCTTCGGCACCAGTTCATCTTTTATGCGCTGAATGTCTTTGGTTCCGATATTGGCCATTTGAACCGATACCCGGGTTAGCTGAAGGCTTGTATCCACAAAGGAGTTGGCCAGCGACCGCTTATCATTTTTCATGTCCGGCACATAGCGCAGGATAAAATTACGCTCCTGGTTATTGGGCAGCTGATAGCGTTCAGGATCACCACCATAAAAGGCCTGCTTGGCGAATTTAAGAACCTCCGCCAGCGACAACGATTTCGACAACTCCGGGTATTCGGCCAAAACCTGCTGCAACTCTTCTATTTTGGTAAAAGTAGCCATCTGCATCACGCCCCGCTTTTTCTTTGTATCAATGGAAAACTCAAGGGGCATCACGCCTTTGATGTTCTCTTCAAAGAACACAAGATCGCGGTAAAGCGGGTCCTTTTGTGGAATATCATCAACTATGTTGCCGGTTGTTTTGAGTAATGAGATTCCATAACCTCCGGCCAGTACCAGTACCACGGTAATTGCATAGATCAGGCTTCTTTTGCGCTGCACAATAACAACCACCCATTCAACCATTTTGCTCACCAGGCCATGCTCCAGGTGAATGGTGTGCTTTATTGACGGCGGTGGGAGAAAACTGAATAAAATCGGGATCAGGAAAAGCGTCATCAGGTAAGCCACCATAATACTGACGGAAGCCACCAGGCCGAACTCAATAAGCACCTGGTTTCCGGTGATGATAAATGCTGCAAAGCCGGCAGCCGTAGTGGTGTTGGTGAGCAGGTTGGCGTTGCCAATGAACATCACCACGCGGGTTAATGCTTTTATTTTGTTGCCATGCCTGAGTATTTCGTGATGATACTTGTTGAGCAGGAAAATACAATTCTCCACTACGATCACAATGAGCAGCGGGGGCAGGATTCCGATAACTGCCGTTATCTTGTATCCGAACAGATGTATGAACCCCATGAGCCACACCACATTAATAACTACAATGAGCATGGTTGCGGCAACGATTTTCCAGTTTCTGAAGAATATCATCAGAATTATGGAGGCTACCACCAGCGACAGCACCACGAAAAACAGCAGTTCGCTTTCAATTTTTTTGGCAGTTATCGTTCGGATGTAAGGCAGGCCGGAAAAGTGCATCTGTATGTTGTGTTCCTCTCCAAACCTTTCGCCGGCCTCTTTGATTTTGTATATCATCCCCACACGCTCTCTGGTGTTGAGCACCTCTTTGTCGAGCGTAACGGCCATCATGGTGAAATGGGTCTCACGGTTAAAAAGTAATCCATCGTAAAAGGGCAGGCCGTAAACGACATTGATTAGGCTGTCGAGTTCTGGCTGCGACTGTGGTTTTTGTTTAAAAACGGGTTCGAGGTCAAATCGTTGCAGCGAATCGTTTTTTACGAGGTTGAACAGCCGTGAAACCGACAATACTCCCTCCACACCCGGAATTGCATGAATCTCTTCGGTTAGATCGTACCAGTCGTTGAACTCATCAAGCTGATGAAAGTTGGGGTCTTTCATACCGATAAATATCACACTTCCGTCTTCGCCAAAGGTCTTTTTAAACTCGTCGTAAATTACCCTGGTTGAATCGGTAGCAGGCAACATCTGTGTCATTTCGTAGGAAAGGCTCACCTGGCGTGCCTGGTAGGCCATAAAGATCGTCAGAATCACAATAATTGCCAGGTTCCAGTTCCTTCTTCGTAGTATCAATCTCGCCAGATAAGTCCACATACTGTTGATCTTCGTTTGGTACTAAAATTGTTTCAAATGCGCTTTATTCTGAGTACTAAAGTTTCAGGCTTCGAAATTACGTTTTTAATTTTTACCGCATGAAGTTTGGCATCAGAACAAGTAATTTTTAGTTGGATAAAGAAATAACTGCTATGAGAAAATTGATAGGTATGTTTTTGATTTCGATGCTGGTAGCATGCTCGGGTACTGACCAGCTGATCGAAAGCAGAAAATATGATGAAGCGCTCGACGAACTGGTCAAATCGTTACAAAAGAAACCTTTAGACCAGAATAAAATCACACAACTCGACCAGGTGATGAATGAGTCGGTCAGGCAGGATCTCGCTCATATCGAACGGCTCAAACTCTCTGGTCAGCCCGATATCTGGTCGGAAGTTTTACAAAAATACCAGTCAATTATTGCCCGCCAGGAAAAATCCGGTTCCCTGGCCGACACCACCAAAGCGCTGATGCAGTTTAAACCTGCAGATTATTCAGACTACATCGCACAAGCATCCGTAAAGGCTACTCAGTACCATTATACATTGGCTTTAAAGCAATTAGAGAGTGAAAACCTTACGGATGTGCAGAAAGCATACGAAAACCTGTTAAAAGTGAAGGAACTTACGCCGGGCTATAAAGAGAGCGACGAACTGTTGGCAAAGTTTGTGAGCATCGAACCAGTGCAGGTATTTTACACCGTAACCAATCGTTTTTCGGGCTATCTGCCGCCGGAATTGGAAGACGAGCTGCTCTACCTTGATCTGACGCCCATGAACACGCCGTTTTATAAATTTCATTACAAGCAGACTGAGGTGAAAAATTTCCATTACAAGATAGCGGTTGACATTTTCGATGTAAAAATCATCCCCGAAAACACCCGTGAAGCCAATTATGTCGAAACCGCAAAGGTTCAGGACGGGATAGCCTACCAACTGGATGCCGGGGGAAATTTTGTTTACGACGAAAACGGAAATAAAATTGAGTATCCTAAACTCAAAACCATCGCTTGCTATGTAACCGAAACCATCAAGGAAAAAGCCATGCTGATCGGTGGTTCCGTTGAAATTCGTGATGCCGTAACCGGAAAAATCGTTGGTTTGCAGAGCATTACCGGAGAATCCAGATTCAGCAACCGGTCGGCAATTTTTAAAGGAGATATCAACGCATTGGCTCCCGAAACCTTCGAACTCCTCGGCACCAAAGAGATGGAATACCCCTCCGATCTTGAAATGATTTTGAGGGCCAGTGATAAATTCAAGATCAATGCGGTGAATTACATCATCGGCGAAATTAAACCACGCAGCCCAAAACAGGCAAGTATTGAATAATCCATCAACTTTCATCATTTTATGTCAGCTTCAAAAGTTCTCTTTATAGATTCTGTACATCCTGTGCTCATGGAATCACTTACTGCTATGGGGTTTCAGTGCGATTACCCCGAAAGACTGACTGCGCAGGATTACGGATCAATCATCAGCCAGTACGAAGGTATCATCATCCGCAGCAAAATCAAACTTGATCAAAATCTTCTCGAGAAGGCTGATAAACTGAGATTTATCGGGCGTGTAGGCGCCGGTATGGAAAATATTGATGTCGGATTTGCCCAATCCAGAGGCATCCACTGCATCAACGCTCCGGAGGGCAACCGCGACGCTGTTGGAGAACATGCGCTCGGCATGCTGCTGATGTTGTTGAATAACCTGCGCAAAGCCGACAGGGAAGTCAGGCAGGGAATCTGGATCAGGGAAGGGAATAAAGGAGTGGAAATTGAGGGAAAAACGGTAGGAATCATCGGTTACGGGAATATGGGCAGCGCTTTTGCCAAACGGCTGGCCGGGTTCAATGCGGAGGTGATCGCTTACGACAAATACAAATTTGACTACTCCGACCAATTTGTCAGGGAGGTTACTATGGAGGAGTTATTTCTGCGATCTGATATTGTCAGCCTTCATGTGCCTTTGACCCACGAAACCAAATACATGGTGGATGACCAGTTTATCAACCGTTTTAAGAAAAGCATTTACCTTGTCAATACCTCAAGAGGCCAGGTGTTGAGCACGGCTGATCTCGTTAAAAACCTCAAAACAGGCAAAGTAAAGGGTGCTGCACTCGACGTGCTCGAATACGAAAAATTCTCCTTTGAAGACATTGACGGGAAAAATCTGCCTGAGCCTTTCAAGTACCTCATCAGTGCCGAAAACGTGGTGCTATCGCCTCACATAGCCGGCTGGACACACGAATCGGCCTACAAAATGGCGATGGTGATTGTGGAGAAGATCAAAGCAATCTGCAGGTAACCGGATATACCACACTACCTTAAATTTCATGAATGCGACTAAAGCGATGAATATCAAGGAAATAAATTGCCCCGACCTAAAGGTCGGGGCAATTGACGGGCTTCAGCCCACAAGCAGATAATTTTTCCCTGGTGCCCTTTATTCAGGAATATCGGGCAAAAACTCAGTTTCGCTTACGAATGTCCGGCTGAACAACTGCCCTTTGGTGCCGTCAAACTCTCCTTCAGGGTTGATAGAAGAGGTAATAATGTGCCTGATAGTTGTATCCGGAGTTGATAACGCTTTAAGTTCCACCGGACTGAAATTATTCCCTTCGATAACCAGCCTGTAAACTTCATCGCTCGTTTTCGGAGTTCCGGGCTGCACAAAACTGGTGCTGGTCAAACGCTGAACCCTGCTGAGGTAGCGCATCGTTTTCAGCGAATCGGCCGGCTGGTTGTTTATCAGCCATTTCTGATCCGACTTTTCGACTACAAAACTGTATCCCGGGTAATTAAATGTCAACCTGGAAATATCATCACGGTTTACGTTCACCAAATTCTTGTTACGGTAGGCATTGACATCTTTCTGGTACGTCATTCGCAGGAAACCTTCGACAGCATATACTTTGTCGTCTTTAGCTTTTCTGACGAATGAGGTCATTTTTCCCTGCTGCTGTTGCATTTGCATTTGCCCCTGACCCTGGGGAGGCTGTGTGTATGAAAATTTTCCAAAATAGACCTCTGCAAGGTTCTTGTTTCCGCTGTTTAGTTTCACCTGAATAGCAGCAGAATCGGTAATTTCAAAATCATTCCAGCGCTCTCTGGAGGCAGCGGCAATACGTTCGGGTTTCATCTCGCTAAATTGCGACAAAATTGATTTAACCACCGAATAATCTGCCGCAAAACGGTTTCCATCCGATTCCACACTCCAGTCGGCCACGGCATTGCGAACCAGTTTGATATCGGTTTTTTCGGCGGGTATGCGAATCAGAATCTCATTGACACTGGCTGTATCCACGGCGAAAAGCACCCTGCTGAACGAGCGGTCTTTGTTCCCCGTAAATTCACTGATGGCATAAATAGCTCCAAGCACCGCCAGGACTATAATCAAAACTTTGACATTTAGTTTTTTAAACATAACCTTCCTCCATTCTTTTGTTGCGTTTGCTCCTGCTGATCTGCGACCTGACAATGCCCACCAGTAATACAATGGCGATTGGGAGAGCAAAGTTCAGCCATTTCAGGAAGGTTCTTCTGCCCTCTTCAATCTCCTCGAGCGGGCGCGAGGTAACCTCCTTGGTGCGCAGATCAATAAGCCCGGTGTCATCCGAAAGCCAATCAATTGCATTCACCATCAGGCTGATGTTATCGGGTGGGCGCGGCTGGGCATTCTGACCTTCGCCATTTACAGCAAAATCACCATCGGTGATCAGCACGATTTTGGAGTGCCCCCTCCCTCCTATCGGACCTTGCAATACGCCGCCAATAGTGAGGTTCGACAATGGGAAATCGTTGTTTGTCCATTGCTTCTCGATATTGAAAAAGAGCGGAACCGAAAGCGTGCCGGAGCTTTCGGAGGACTGAAGAATTGGGGTGAACTTTGTGGCTGTGTCCCCGGCAGGCATGAAGTTGATACTGCTGGCAAACTGCAGCATCACTTCGTTGAGGCCTTTGGTGATGGGCATTTCAGGGAATTTCCGGACAGCAGGCCAGTAGTGAAACGGAATTTGCCGGGTGAAAGTCATAAATCCGGTTTGTTGCCGCACGCCGATATTCCCGGCGCTTTTATCCACGACAAAGTTATTTTCGATCATCAAACCTTTTTCAGCCAGCCAGGCACTCAGGTTACTCTGGTTCACGTTGCCCTGCATAGTCTGAAAATCGCCGGTTACGTGGTTGTGAGCGATAAAAAGCCTGCCGCCACCAGCAAGGTAATCATCCAGCCTGCGCAGCTCAAAGTCGGCAAATGAATCGGCAGGAGCAACAATAGCCAGTGTGAGGTACTTACTCAGGTCAGCCGATTCGTCCTGAAGATTCACAGGAACCACATCGTATAAAACAGTGAGCTGCTCGAGCGCCTGTTGCATGGCATTCAGCGATGGCTGCCCGTGCCCGGTAACAAAGCCCACGGTTGGTTTATTTACAACGGAGAGCTTTTTGATGGACGATGACAACGTATATTCCATCGCAGCACCCGGCTGAATTACAGGAATCACATCCGTTCGGTCGCCCATCACCAGTTTGGCGCCGAGATATACCCTCTGCTGTTTTACCTGGTCTTTCTCTCTCACATTCAGCACCAACGGCTGGATGCCCGACTGCATCACCTCCTGTTCGAGCTGCTGGTCGTCGTTTGGGTTCAGAAATTCATAATTCACCATCCCCTTCGAGATGTTGGAGTATTCGACCAGCAGGTTCTGAAAATCTTTCCTGGCTTTTTCGATTTCGGGCTGGCTTCCTTTTGTAAAATATGCCGTCACCGTAACCGGCTCATCCAGCGAACGCAGGATATCTTTGGTAGCTTTGCTCAACGTATAGATCTTGTCGCCGGTAAAATCGAGCCTTGCGAAAAACCGCGTCGAGAGCAGGTTGACAAGTACCAGCACTATCACGATCAAGATCAGTTGCGATAAAATGGATTTTTTATTTTTCATATTCACTTTTCTCTTTTTAGGTTAAATCCTGTTTTTCTGCAAAATAGCCTCAGTTCCCACCAGGCTTAAGAAGATGATGGAGAGAAAATAGATGATGTCCTTGCTGTCGATCACTCCGCGTGAAACAGATTCAAAATGAGCGCCAAGGCTAAGGTAGTAAAGCACTTCGCTCATAAAGCCACCGGCGGCTGTTGCGAGGAAGCCGAATACGAAGTGAAAAAGTATCCCGATGGCAAGACCCAACAGGAAACCAACGATCTGGTTGTTGGAAATGCTACTTGCAAAAAGCCCGATGCTTATATAGGTAGCACTGATAAAGATAAGCCCGAGATAGCCCATTATTGTGGCACCGTGATCAATATTGCCAAGGCTGGCTACTGTGATGTAGTAGGGCAGCGTGAATGCCAGCGCTATGGCAATGAGCAGCAGTGTAGCGAGGAATTTCCCGAAAATCACCTGCCAGTCGTTTACCGGCCTGGTGAGGAGCAATTCGATAGTACCGGTTTTGTTCTCTTCGGCAAACTGGCGCATGGTGAGCGCCGGTATGAAGAAGAACAGCGTCCAGTAGGATACACCGAAAAATGCCTGCAGGCTCGCCTGTTTAGTAAAGAATATGTCGGAACCATAAAGCCACGTAAACAGCCCGCTGAAGCCAAGGAAGGCAACCAGCATAATGTAGGCTGTCAGCGAGTCGAAAAACGACTGTAGTTCCCTCTTACTGATAATCCAAATTTGCCTCATATCTGTGTTATTTTGATTTTTGCGGGTTGATGATTAACTGTGTGTCAATTCACGGAAGATGTCTTCCAATTTGGTTTCGGTGGCAGAGAGTTCTGTAAGAATCCATTTGTTCTGCACGCATAGGTTGAAAATGCTCCGGCGGGAAGATTCGCTGCGTTTGCTTTGTACTTCAAATACATTTTTGTTCTTCACCAGGATATCCACCATCTCCACAGAGGGTAGCTTTCGCAGCTTGTCGTAGATGTCGTCCAACTGGCCATCTTCAATAGTAACTTTCAGGATTTCCTTGCCCTGAGCCTGTTTGCGCAGGTCTTCGGGAGTACCGTCGGCGACGATTTTTCCTTTGTTTATAATCATGATCCGGTCGCAGGTGGCCTCTACCTCAGCAAGGATGTGCGAGCTGAGGATTACCGTTTTCTGCCGTCCGATTTTCTTTATCAGTTCCCTGATTTCGACAATCTGGTTGGGGTCGAGACCTGAAGTCGGCTCATCGAGAATCAGCACTTCCGGGTCGTGGATCAGCGCCTGGGCAAGCCCTACACGCTGGCGGTAACCTTTGGAAAGCTCGCCGATCTTTTTGTGCTTTTCGCCTTCAAGGCCGCACACAATCACCATTTCCCTGATCTTCTCCTTAATTTTTGCCGAACTGATTCCCTGTAATTCGCCAACAAATTTCAGGTAATCAATCACCGGCATTTCGTGGTAAAGCGGGTTACTCTCAGGCAGGTAGCCGATTCGCTTTTTGATCTCTTCGGGCTGCTCGTGAATGGAGTATTTGCCAACTTTCACATCACCCTGGTTAGGAACCAGGTAGGTGGTGATGGCCTTCATAGTAGTGGTTTTACCGGCGCCGTTAGGCCCCAGAAAACCAAGTACTTCACCGGTATTAACGCGGAATGAAATATTATCCACAGCGCGCTGGATTCCGTAAATTTTGGTCAGATTTTCAACAACTATATCCATAATCGTCACATTTTTTTTGGTTTGCAAAGAAACAAAAAACAGAGGGGTTATCAGAAAGCAAATGCTTTGGTTTAACAATATTTAACGGGGTTAAAACCCTTATCCATTAAAGGTTTTAACTGGTTTTCTCCTTTAAAAATCTACCACTCAAATCCACTGTCAGAGGATAAAACTGCCGGAAAAACTAAATTTAAGCAGATAAACACTTCAGCGATTGCGGAATTTTGAAAATCGGCAAATGTCGCAGGTTGAAAAAACTACCACCTTTAATAGCAGATAAAAGCAGCTCCGCAAAACAGCAATTACCTCAACCTGTCGGCTGAACGCACCAGGCGCTCATCCTTACGGATAAAATTGCTGGACAGAAACAGCGCAATAATCGAAACCAGCGGGAGCACCACTCCGATACCATAAACCGGAGCTGCTGCCACCCTCTCTTCGACAAGGGTTGAAAAATAAAAAATTCCTCCCACCAGAATTACATGGAGAAAAATATTCAACTGATTCATTCTGAGCTGCATCGGACGCCTTTTGTATTTGAAAATGGTGAAACCGGCCAAAAGAATGATGATGACCTGAACCAACAAAAGCGGCAGGCCGAAAAAGAGGCTGAAAAGCTTCGGAATTTCATCACCAAAAGGGTCATGAGCCAGGTTTTTCACACCGTAAACAAAGAACTTCAGGTAGTAGCCCATTTCCGAATAATAAACCGCAAGTGGGAAAAACATCAGAACTATCCCGGCAGCAATCACCAGGAGCAAAAACAGGGTTTGAACTCTTTGAATCATATAAATTAAATTTTAGGCCGCAAAGATAGCATCATTTTGGGCTGTGAGCAACACGTTACACGTTAACGGATAGCTTAAAACCCATTTCTGTGGGTAACATCAGGTCAGAATGAAGAACTTCAGCCTGCCGATTGCAGATTTTCAAGGGCATGAATCGCCAGCCTGTAAACGTCCATACCAAAACCCGCAATGATACCCTCAGAATGAGGCGCAATGAGAGAGATGTGCCGGTAAGGCTCACGGCTATAAACATTGCTGATATGCACCTCAACCACAGGAGCGCTGATGGCCTTCACAGCATCGCCTATTGCCACTGAAGTGTGTGTATATCCGCCGGCGTTGAGTATGATGCCATCACAACTAAACCCGACCCGGTGGAGTTGGTTGATAATTTCGCCTTCGATATTGGACTGAAAATAGTGAATCTGATGCGCCGGAAACAACCCTTTGATGTGGGTAAGATACTCTTCAAACGATTGAGAACCATAAATTTCCGGCTCTCTGGCGCCAAGCAGGTTCAAATTTGGTCCATTAATGATCTGAATATTCATATAGTCGGTTTTTGGCAAAAGTAGTCACTTCATCAAAACAATCAATTTTTGCCTGTGGCTCTTTTTCTCATCAATATTAATCATTCCTTGTTCGATATTCAATATTCCAATTCACCCGTTGATTGTTCCCAAACTCCCACCAAATTTCAAACTGCAGTGGGCTGCTGCAGATTATTCACCTGTTAATTGCTTTTCATTCAATATTCGACATTCCTTGTTCGATATTCAATATTCCAATTCACTCGGTGAATGTTCCCAATCTCCCACCAACCCTCAAACTGCAGTGGGCTGCTGCAGATTATTCACCGGTTAATTGCTTTTCATTCAATATTCGACATTCCTTGTTCGGTATTCGATATTCCTTGTTCTCCGAAGGAGTCTTTTGGACGATATTCGATATTCCTTGTTCGATATTCAATATTCTTCCATAGCATAGTCTCCGTAAGAAACTCATTGAACCTCGGACATTAATTTCAAAAAATTATTCTTACTTTTGACATCATTATTCAATTCAAGTTCTTTACTTTATTGCAGAACCACCCGGAAGTTTTGGCAGCATAGAGTGATTAGGCTAAACAAGGAAAGGAGGATAACAAAGCCTTTAATCGCCGAAAAAACCAACAAACAACCAGGCATTCAATTGCCGGTAATTAATTGATAGTAACCGGCCAGAGCGGCGCTGCCGGCGCCCCGCAACGGCCATAATACATTATGTTTATGAAAAAGTTTGTAATTTTTATGATTGTGGCGCTAATTGCCACAGTGGGCACGCTTAATGCACAGGAAAAGTACGCCATCATTATTGGCGGAAATATGAACCCAGGTACAACCATTCCGGCTGCGGAACAATGGAACGGCGGAAACGACCCACATCCTGTGCATGGCTACGACGAATTTTGGAACGACACCTATCTGCAATGGGAAATGCTGATTAAAGAAGAAGGCGGTAAAGGATTCACCGATGCTAACGTACATGTCCTGTTTAATGATGGAAATGATTTTACTTTCCCAGGTCAAGCTAATCGTTATAAAGCAAATTACCACTTTGGTTATGAGGTTGTAACAGACGCCAATTCTAATAAGCAGACAATTTTAACCACCTTTGCGAGCCTGGCAAACATCATCACCGAAGACGATTTTCTTTATGTCTGGATTATGAGCCACGGAGGATCGAATGCCTTGGGCAGCTACTTTTACAGCTACGACAACCAGAAAGTGTATGACAGTGAATTGGCCACCTTGCTTGGTAATATTGCCGCACACAAAAAAGTGGTGGTTTTGTCTTTTCCCAAATCCGGTGGATTTATTCCTGAGTTGGAAGAAGAAGGCGTTATTGTAATTTCTGCAGGTGGAGCAGCCCAGGGAGCAAGCAGGGCGGATGAGGATTTGGGGGAGAAAAGAGAGTTGAATATTGAATACTGAATATCGAATATTGAATGTAGAATTAATTGAATTTAAATCATTTACGAAAATTGGGAAACAATTAAAAATGGAAACAACAAACAGAAAATTTGATTTGG
>Ga0116204_1000485_pt1 | contig 22705 bp, 21 predicted proteins | sample LakKivwa52mmetaG_FD_94481 | JGI IMG/M metagenome (GOLD analysis project Ga0116204, IMG submission 94481) | Anoxic lake water microbial communities from Lake Kivu, Rwanda to study Microbial Dark Matter (Phase II) - Lake Kivu water 52m metaG | ecosystem: Environmental > Aquatic > Freshwater > Lake... | reverse complement strand
CCCTGGTCGATGGTGCCAGATGTGGTGGAATACGACCAACTTCGCAGCGGGCAGCGCCGCGAAGGCTCCTATTATTCCTTTGCATCGTTCTTCCAGAAACTGGCGACGGCTGTTGCGCTGTGGGGCATGGGACAGGCCCTGGCCTATACCGGCTACATCACGCCCGATGCAAGCGGCGCGCTGCCCGTCCAGCCGGAAGCCGCTGTCCAGGCCATTCGGGTCTTCACCGGGCCGATTCCCGCCGTTTTGCTCGGTTTGGCCGTGCTCTTTGCCTGGAAATATCCCATCACCCGCGAAAGTCACAAAGCCACCCTGCAAGAACTGGCCGAACGCGATGCATAAATAAAAGTTGGTCTCGATACGGGCGTGGCGGCGGTCGAGTAGGCGTTCTTTGCCATATCGAGACCCCGCCACGCCCTACTCGACCAACGGAGTGTGAAAATGGATGAATTCGACTTCGACACCCTCGCTGTCCACGCCGGAGAGACTGCCGACCCGGCCACCGGCGCATTGCGCCTGCCGCTGCACATGGCGACCACCTTCAAACTGCCGTCCTTCGGCATCAAGCTGTTCGATGCGCTGATGATCGGTTCGGCCCGCGCGCCGCACGCCTACACCCGCTGGAGCAATCCCACCCTGCGCGCGCTCGAAGCCAGGCTGGCCGCGCTCGAAGGCGCGCCAAACGCCGTCGTCACTGCCAGCGGTATGGCGGCCGTCTCCGCGCTGGTATTGACCTTTCTCGATAGCGGCGACCATCTCATCGCCAGCGAAGTCTGTTATGCCGGTTCGGTCGAACTGTTCGGCCTGCACCTGCCGCGCTTCGGTATCGAAGTCAGCCTGGTCGATACCAGCGACCCGGAGCAGGTGCGCGCCGCCCTGCGTCCCAACACCAAGCTGGTGTACGTCGAAACGCCCGCCAACCCCATCCTGCGGATTGCCGACATCGCCGCTTTAGCGGAGATTGCCCACGCCGCTGGGGCGCTGCTGGCCGTCGATTCGACCTGGGCCGGGCCGGGACTGCAAAAACCGCTCGCGCTGGGCGCCGATTTCGTCCTGCACAGCCTGACCAAATATCCCAATGGACATGGCGACGCCCTGGGCGGGGTCGTTTTGGGCGCGGAAAAACACATCCAGCGCATCCGAAAGGAAATGCTGGTACACCTGGGCGGGGCGCTCAGTCCTTTCAACGCCTGGCTCATCCTGCGCGGGCTGGTCACGCTGCCGCTGCGGATGCAAAAACATTGCGAAAACGCCCTGGCAGTGGCCCGTTTCCTCGAAGCGCACCCCAAAGTCAGCCGTGTTTTTTATCCGGGGCTGGAAAGTCACCCGCACCACGCCCTGGCCGCCCGCCAGATGTCCGCTTTTGGGGGCATGTTGACCTTCCAACTCAAAGACGGCCTGGGCGCGGCCATCAACCTGGCGGAGAAGATTCGCCTGTTTTCGTATGCCACTTCCCTGGGACACGCCCACAGCCTGCTGTTTTACTACCCCACCGATATGTACATCGACGCCATGCTGTTTTACAGCGCCGAACAGAAGAACCGCATCCGCGAGTGGACGGGGGAGGGTCTGGTCCGCGCCAGCATTGGGCTGGAAAACGCCGCCGATTTAATCCGCGATCTCGACCAGGCCCTGCGGGCGCGCACTTTTAAGGGGCTGGTCGGGCCGCTAGCCTACGAACTCATGAAAAAGATTTCCTGATTGAGCATCGAAACTGGTACTTACGGGCTGGCTACTTGTCAACTTCTTAACAGTGGTGATATTACTTATAGACTTTTTGTCAAAAAGTAGCATAATAGATTTATCGTCTGCGCCTTTTTGGGTGCAGACTGGAGGTTCTGCGCCTGAGGTGGTTGGCGACGGTTTTTATGAGGATGAAAAATGGCTGTCTCTATCCTGGTTGTCGATGATAATGAAATCACCTTGAAAATTGTGACCGCCACGCTTAAGGTAGATGGCTACGAAATCCATAGCGCGGGCAGCGCAGCCGAAGCGATTGAAAAGGCCGGGCGTATCCGACCCAACCTGGCTATCCTCGATGTGATGATGCCAGACATGGATGGTTACGAACTATGCAAGCGGTTGCGCCAGATGCCGGCTACCGCCAATATCCCGATTTTGATTCTGACAGCGTTTAGCGAAATTAACGAAAAATTGAAGGCTTTCGAAGCCGGGGCCGATGATTTCATGCCCAAGCCCTTCCAGCCTCAGGAATTACAAGCGCGGGTCAAGGTGCATCTGCGGCGGGCAATCTCGCAGGCGACCGAAGCAGAAACTGACCTGAATGCCAGGAAAATTGCGATTTTTTCCTTGCGGGGTGGGGCTGGCGTCTCAAGCCTGGCCTGTAACCTGGCGGTGGGATTGACCCAGGTTTGGAATCTGCCAGTCCTGTTACTTGACTTGGCCTTTCTCAACGGGCAGTCTGCGTTGATGCTCGACCTGCCCCTGCGGAATACCTGGGCCGATTTGGCCAATAATACCCCGGCCTATATCGATGATGAAGTCCTTCAGAAAGTGTTATTGCGGCATGAATGTGGAGTGGAAGTAATCTCTGCCCCTAAACAGGTACACGAGGCTGAACGTATTACGCCTGCGCACGTAACCAAAGTCATCGAGTTGGCGCGTAGCCAATACCATTACATCATCATGGATTTGCCCCATGACTTCAATTCATCCACGCTGGCCGCCCTCGATTGTGCTGATGTGATACTGCTCTTGCTGTCCCCCGACCTGGCCTCAGTCCGTTGTGCTTCGAGCGCCCTGGCTGTTTTTGACAAGCTGGGATATGGCTCGGAAAAAGTTCACCTGGTGCTTAATTGGACTTTTCAAAACAATGGCCTGCCTCGTAAAGAAATTGAAACTGCCCTCAAAAAGACGCTAAAAGTGGTGTTTCCATACCTGTCGGATGTGCTGCTTTTGGCTCTGATGACAGGCAAACCAGTTGGCCTGAATCAGGAAACAGGTCTGGCGAGCAATTTGTTTGAAGACCTGGCCTTTTTTTGGAGCAAAGACGAACACAAACAGTCGCCGCCGGGTAATCCAACCCCTGCCTATGCTGGTGTGCAGGAACGCATCCGCGCGCGTTCTCAAAAACAGAAAAAGTAAGAATGGAAAGGTACCATTATGAAACAGTTCAAAGGTCAGAGTCTGGCCGAATATGTTCTTTTGTTGGTGTTGGTCGCTTCTGCTGCAATCCTTGTGTTGCGCTTGTTCGGGTTTTCATTGCGGCAAGCCTATTGTGATGTTGGCATCGCGCTCGGCTTCGCCCAGGCTTGTGAGACTACCTACTGTGAAGATGATTTTTCATCGGGCAAGGATAGCTGGGCCACAAATAACGGCGATTCCCCTACCGGTAATTGGCAATTCAACGATGGTCAGTTGTGCGCAACCGGCAATTCCGCTATCTACAACAAATGCTCACAATCTATGACACCATCGGATTACACAGTAAAACTCGACTCAATCAATTTAGAGCGTGGCGATGGCTATGGAATTTATTTTCGTTCAGATGTTGTGGATGGAAAAGTTAACGGCTACACCTTCCAGTACGATCCTGGCCTGGGAGCGATTGTATTCCGAAAATGGGTCGATGGGCGCGAGCTATCGCCCTTCGCAGTTCATCGGGTTCCATCGAATTATGACTGGTATGGCAAGCCGCAAGATGTGGAGGTCAAGGTTTCTGGTGACACTTTCACCGCTTACATCAATGGTGAGCCTGTCCTGACCGCCCAGGATAGCACTTACCCAACTGGCAGCGCGGGTATACGCACCTGGGATAACACAAAATTTTGTATGGATGGTTTTGGTATCACGCCCAATCAACCCTAAGGATGTGAAAAATGCCGCTCGAACAATCTCCTACCTTGAAAGATTTTTATCCGGCCCCTGAAACTACTCAGCCGCCTGCTCGGCGAGGCAACAAAGTTTTCCGATACCTGACAGCATGCCTGGCTTTTCTCATCCTGGTGCTTTTGCTCAGTAACTTAGGGCAGGGCGGCTTGAGCAGTGCGCGAGGCGGCTCAGGCGTGGTTCGCGGTTTGGTTTTAAGCGAGAACGGGTTGCCCTTACAAGATGGGTATGTCAAAATTCTTGGCACCGATTTGACCGCCACCCTGGCCCCCGATGGAACGTTTGAGATTAAAAACGTCCCGGACGGTGTACGCAGCCTGGTCGTTCTGGATCGGTATACCGGTCTGGAGATTTCCTTCTCGGCGATTTCCGGGGATGTTTTAGATTTGGGCTTAATTCGCTTTCGAATCACCGCTGTGCCAGAACCATAAAGTTATCTGAGCAGGAATAGAGTATTTACCCGTAAAGGAATTGTGCATAGAATGAAACTTCCTCACTGGAAAGTACCGGTAATCTGGCGATTTACCATCTTGGGCTTTTTATTTGGTTTGTGTTTCCCGGCTTTTGCTCTTGTGTCGGAGATTTTCAGGCAGGGTTTGTCTTTTCAGTTGCAGACTTATTTTGATCTACATACAACCTTGCCGGTTTTGTGGGTGATATATACAATTCCTCCGGTTATGGCTCTCGTATTCCATTTGATAGGCGTCCGCGAGAAAAAAATACAAATTTCTGCATCGCAGCGCGAAGAAGTCATTGCGCGGCGCACAACCGAACTGACCGAACTCAACTTGCGGCTCTCCATTGAGAATGAAGAGCGGCGGCGCATGGAAGATGAAGTCAAGGGCCAGCGCGATTTTGCCATGCGGGTGATGTTTACGATGGGTCAGGGCCTGGTAATTATCGATGAAGAAGGAGCGTTTACGTATGTCAACCCAGCTTTCTCGCGGTTGGTCGGAGGCTTGCCCCAAGATTTAACCGGGCGTTATTTTTCCGAGTTCGTCTCTCCTTCAGCCCGTGTGAACGATTTCCAGCGCGATGCGCAGTGGCGCGCTGAACAAACCAGTACCACCGAAACCATCCTTCGTCACCGTGATGGGCGCGATATCCCGGTGTTGGTGACAGGCGTGCCTTTGAGGAAGAGCCAAAAGCTGACCGGCTCGATCCTTGTGCTGACAGACCTTTCTGAGCGGAAAAAATCTGAAAATGAACTGCATCGCCAAAAACAATATTACGAAACCCTTTTCCAACATAACCCAATTGCCATTGTGACTCTGGATAAAGACTTTCGAATTCAGGCTTGCAACCCGGCTTTTACAACCCTGTTTGGTTATTCAGTGAGTGAAATTCTCGGCCAGGAACTCGACCCATTGGTTGTTCCTGATTCGGGCCGCGAATCAGCCCATTCTTTTACCATCCATGCTTCGCAGGGTAATTTTATCCATGACACAGTCAGGCGGCGGCGCAAAGATGGCAGCCTGGTGAACGTTGAGTTGTTTGGGGTGCCGGTGGTTGTGAATGGCGAACAGGTTGGCGTCCTGGTGCTGTATCATGATATTACCGAACTGATCGATGCCCGCGACCAGGCGGAATCGGCGGCTCGCGCCAAAGCCGATTTCCTTGCGAATATGAGCCATGAAATTCGTACCCCACTCAACGCCATCATTAGCATGACCGGTCTGTTGCTTGATGCATCGCTCAACCCCGAGCAGCGTGATTTCGTCAAGACTATACGAATCAGCGGGGATACCCTATTGGCGGTGATTAACGACATTCTCGACTTTTCCAAAATCGAAGCAGGAAAGATGATTCTGGAAAACCAGCCTTTCAACCTGGCGAACTGCGTCGAGACGGCCCTCGATTTGGTGGCGACAACTGCGTCTGAAAAAGGCCTCGACCTGGCGTTTGTTCCACAAGAAAACTTGCCCATGCGCTGGGTTGGCGATGTGACCCGCCTGCGGCAGGTACTGGTCAACTTGCTTGGCAACGCTGTCAAGTTCACCGAATCTGGTGAAGTTGTTGTGCAGGTGGCTGCTCGCCATTTGCAGGCTAGCCAATCTGAATTGCTTTTTTTAGTTCGAGATACCGGTATTGGTATTCCCAAAGAACGCCTGGAGCAATTATTTGATGCTTTTACCCAGGTCGATCCATCGACCACGCGCAAGTATGGCGGCAGCGGGTTGGGGCTGGCTATCAGCAAACACTTGGTCAACTTGATGGGCGGTCGGATTTGGGCAGAAAGCGACCCCGGCCAGGGGTCCCGGTTCCACTTTACCATCCGGTCTGAAATGGCTCCCGGCTTGGCAGTGAACGTAGCCCCGCCTTCCCTGGCAGGCAGGCGACTGCTTATTGTAGATGATAACGCCACGAACCGTCTCATTTTGTCGCGCCAGAGTCAGTCATGGGGCATGATTTCTGTCGAGGCAGCCAGTTCCTGGGAAGCCTTAAAAATTTTACAGGAAAAACCAAATTTCGACATCGTCATACTGGACATGCAGATGCCTGATATGGATGGTCTCAGCCTGGCGCAAGACATCCAGGCTAACCCGGCTACAGCCAACATTCCCTTGGTGATGCTCACCTCGCTTGGGAAACGGCCTGAAGACAGTGGAAAAATAACATTAGCGGCTTACCTTACCAAACCAATCAAGCTAAACCTGTTGCACGAAATTTTGTTGGGCGTTTTTGAAAACACACCCAAAAAACTGCGCCAGGGTGATACCCGTCCCCTTTTCGATTCCCAGATGAGCAGCCGTCACCCACTGCGGATTTTGGTGGCTGAAGATAATCTTGTCAACCAGAAAGTTGCCCTTTCCATGTTGGAGCGCATGGGCTATCGTCCCGACCTGGCTGCCAATGGCCTGGAGGTGCTCGATGCTCTGGGCCGCCAGGATTATGATGTCGTGCTGATGGATATTCAAATGCCGGAGATGGACGGACAAGAAGCCACTTGTCGCATCCGCGCTGATTGGCCGCTCCACAAACAGCCGCGCATCATTGCCATGACTGCCAATGCGCTCGAAGGTGACCGGGAGCGTTATCTCCAATTGCAAATCGATGACTATATTAGCAAGCCGATTCGAGTGGAAGACCTGATTTCCAGGCTCAACGCGTGTTCGCCCCTTCCGTCCAAAAAAGAGGCCCCCCCCATGACTGCCATGAACTGGAAAGCTCTGAGCCCTTATTACGAAATGATGGGTGATGAGTTTGTGATAGACATCCTCCAAACTTATTTGCAAAATTCACACCAGTTGGTCGATGACATCTTCGCTCATCTCGAAGCAGGAAACCTGCCCGAATTCACTCGCGCTGCCCATACCCTCAAATCGACCAGCGCCATGCTCGGGGCAACGAACGTGGCCGGCGTTTGCGCGCAACTTGAAGCAGCGGGCAAAGCAGGCCAGGTCCAAAACATCCAGGATGTCCTCGCGCTCTTGCGAGATGGCCACAGCCAGGTTTGCAATGAAATCGGCAATTCGCTGAATACTCACCGGAATATCGTATAATTCATCTCTAGCCGCGCGTATCGCAAGAACGCGACGGCACGCGATAACCTTAATCCAACCACCGGCGCAGGGGATGATGCCGGACGGACTCTACCACTTACCGGAGGGTACCCATGTCTACTCCAGCTGTTGTTCCTGTTCTCTCTACGCGGAAGAAAGTCACCACGCTGACCTTTCGCCAGAAAAAAGAGCGCGGCGAGCCGATTACGATGCTCACCGCCTACGATTATCCCACCGCGCTGGCGATGGACCAGGCCGGGGTCGATTCCATCCTGGTCGGCGATTCGCTTGGCATGGTGGTGTTGGGCTACGAAAACACCCTGCCCGTGACAATGGAGGAAATGCTCCACCATGCGCGAGCCGTCTCGCGCGGGGCGAAGAATGCCCTTCTGGTCGGCGATATGCCGTTCATGTCTTACCAGATTTCGCTCGAAGACGCGCTGCGCAACGCAGGCAGGTTCCTCCAGCAGGGCGGCATGGACGCCGTCAAACTGGAGGGCGGGCGCGAGCGGGCAGATGCCATCCGCGCCATTGTAGGGGCTGGCATCCCGGTGATGGGACACCTGGGACTGACTCCGCAGTCGATTCACCAGTTGGGCGGATTCCGCGCCCAGGGCAAGACCGCCTCGGCAGCCAAACGCCTGCTCGAGGACGCGCTCCTGCTCGAAGAAGCCGGGTGCTTCAGCATGGTGCTGGAATCGGTACCGGCCCGGCTGGCGGAACACATCTCGAAGCAGGTTTCCATCCCGACCATCGGCATCGGCGCGGGGGCAGGGACGGACGGCCAGGTGCTGGTGACGCACGACCTGCTCGGCTTGTTCGACCGCTTTACGCCCAAATTCGTCAAGAAATACGCAAGCCTGCACGCCGAAATGCAGAAGGCTTTTACGGCTTATATTGCCGATGTGCAGGAAAAGCAGTTTCCGGCAGAAATGCACACGGTTGAAATGTCGGATGAAGAGTGGGCAGCCTTCTTGGGCGAGGGGAAATCCCTCAAGGTGGTGTGAGATGAAAAAGGTGTTGATTGTCGGCACGGGCGCGCTGGGAACGTTTTTCGCGGCGCGCCTGGCCGCTCTTGGTAATCTCGTCACGATGTTGGGGACGTGGAAAAACGCCATCGAGTCGCTGAACCGGGACGGGGCGCGGCTGGTGACTGCTGAGGGTGTCGAGATACACTTCCCTGTCCGGGCGACGGACGACCCGGCAGATTGTACCGATATCGATTTGGCGTTGGTGCTGGTCAAATCGTGGCAAACCGAACAGGCTGCCCAAAAACTAGCGGCCGGCCTGCCCGCCTCGGCGCTGGCGGTCACTCTCCAAAACGGACTCGGCAACCGGGAGATTCTGGCCGGGGCGTTGGGAGAGGCGCGTGTCGTGTTGGGCGTCTGCACCTACGGGGCGACCTTGCTTGGGCCTGGGCTGGCGCGCTCCGGCGGGGAAGGTGTCCTATCACTCGAAGCGCACCCCCGCAGCGGGGAGGTGGAAAGCCCGTTGCGCGGGGCCGGGTTCCGGGTGGACATCGTCCCCGATGCGAATGCCCTGGCCTGGGGCAAATTGGTCATCAACGCGGCCATTAATCCGCTGACGGCATTGCTGCGCGTGCCGAATGGGGACTTGCTCAAACGCCCGGCGGCGCGGCTGGTGATGTCGGCGCTCGCCAGGGAAGCGGCGGCTGTGGCGGCGGCGGGCGGGGTGAAGCTGCCTTTCGCCGACCCGGTAACGGCTGTGGAAGATGTGGCGCGGCGGACGGCGGCCAACCGCTCGTCGATGTTCCAGGATGTCAAACGCGGCGCGCGCACCGAAATCGACGCAATTTGCGGGGCGGTGACGCGCGCGGCGCAGGAGCGCGGCGTGCCTGCCCCGGTCAACTGGACGATGTGGCAGTTGCTGAATGCACTGCACGGGTCATAAAAATAAGCGCGAATCATGGTAATATCCGCTTAGTTTCCTTTGCGGAGGTTTTTTGAATGCGTAAAAGCGTGATCCTGTTTGTGCTCCTATCGCTGCTGATTTTCCCCACGTTTGCCCGCGCGCAATCATCGGTGACATTTGAAAAACTTGTCATCCAGTTTTGGCCGGATTTTGACCAGCCGTCTGTGTTGGTGATTTATGATTTTGTCGTTTCGAGCGAGACCCCCCTGCCGGCCCAGGTAAATATTCGGATGCCAGCCGGGGCGCAGTTGTTTGCTGTTGCCAGGGATGAAGCCGGTATGTTGATGAATGTGGAGCATGACCCGCCTGTGCAGGCGGGAAATTATAGCGTGGTGAGTTTTGTTGTGACCGACCGGCTCACTTATCGGTTGGAGTTTTACATTCCCTATGTTCGCCAGGAGCAAAGGCGCACTTTTATTTATACCTGGCCTGGCGATTATGCGGTCGCTTCGTTAAGGATGTTGCTGCAAGAGCCGATGGGCGCGGCCAATATAGTGACTGAGCCGGACATGGCCGAGATTATCCCTGGCGCGGATGGTTTTACCTACCGCGCGCTGTCGGCGCAAGATGTCAAGGATGGAGCAGGTTTGACGTTGAAGGTCGGTTATGACAGCGAAAACGGTGAACCTTTTATTAACGAAAAACCCCAGCCATCCGCGCCCCTGGAACCTTCCCAGCCGTTTATGTCGTTCCTGCCCTGGATTTTAGGCGGGGTTGGGGTGATGCTTATCGTTGGCGGCGGTGTTTGGTACTGGCTTTCGGGCCGCACCGGCAGCGGGAACGAGCGCTCACGCAAGCGGCACGTTTCCCGTGATGAGGAAATCGCCGTCGCAGCGGTGTATTGCTCGCAATGCGGCAAACGCGCCCAGCCGAACGACCGCTTTTGCCGGGCCTGTGGCACAAAACTCAGGCAGTAGTTTTTTGACTTTTATAAAAACGTCCCCGCCGGGGACGTTTTTTGATTCCAGGTTTTGTTATTCCCATAACTTATATATATCAATGGCAATAAGCAAAGCTAATGTATTCGGATTACTTTAGTCTGTTTGGATAATGACAGGTAACACTTGTCCTGTTTGTCTTTTGTGAGTACCATCTATTCTGATACCCAAATCTCAATTTACATGGGAGAATGCGATATGAAGAAACCCGTTATGTGGAAGTCGATGGCACTCTTTGGGTTGGCGCTGCTCTTTGTCGCCGGGCTTGGCATCCTGCTGGCGGCCCCTGGCGGGCAGGTTCAGGCGGCAGAGGCGCAGCAAGGCGGCCCGGCAGATGCTTGCAAGAGTTGCCACACCGATGTTTACACCCGTTGGAGCGAGAGCAAACACGGTACGGAAGCAACCAATTGTTTTGCCTGTCATAAACTGGGCGAAGGCGAGGGGGCGCACCCCAAGGTCAACTACCTGAACCTGCCCGAGGCGGAAACTTGCGACACTTGCCATGTTGAAATTAAAGATGAATGGATGACCAGCAAACATGGCCAGCGCGGCATGGGCTGTATTACCTGCCACGAGCCGCACTCGCAGATGCAGAAGCTGGTTGGCGAGAATAAAAGTACCTGTGAATCCTGTCACCGTACCCAGGTGGAGGCCGCGCATGGTTCGACGCATGGCGCAGCCGGCCTGAGCTGTGATAGCTGCCATCTCGGCCCGGAGGTGGGACATACATTCATTTCCGGAATTTCGACCTGCCAATCCTGTCACTCGGATATTCACGAGGCCAACAGCCTGGTTCGCGGCGTTTCAATTACCCCTGTCTCGCCGGATATCAAGCCCCGTGTGTCCGATGTAACTGCCCAGCCTGAACGGGGCGGCATCAACCTGCCAACCTGGCTGTTCTTTATTGTTGGAATTGGCATGGGCGGCGGCGCGGTCTGGGTGTTGATTGAGCGCGAGCTAGATGTCAATAATAGTAACGGCAATGGGAATGGCAAGGTCGCCAAAAAGGAAGAAGAAAATTCGGAAGAATCTGGCGAAAAGTAAAAGCTGGTCGTGGAAGGGATGTAGTTGCAAGGTATCATTGAGTCCGCAATTCTTTCCGGCGACGCGCTCCCGCTTTTCCTGGTTTATTCGGAGGTAAACGATGCAAAACAAAGATGAAAAGTCCCAGGCGCGAGATGAAAGTTCCGTATCGCGGCGGGATTTGCTAAAAATTGCCGGTGGCCTGGCAGCAACCATCGGCCTGACCCAGTTTATCAGTATCAACTCGCTTGCCAGCCCACTTGCGGCAGGAGGTGGTGATTCGGGCGGGGTGAAATGGGGCATGTTGATTGATATCAATAAGTGCATTGGCTGTAACTATTGTACCTATGCCTGCCAGGCCGTCAACAACCTGGCTGATGATATGCTCTATAACGTAGTTTCGACTGAGACGACCCAAAACGGCACTGAGTATTTCCTTTCGCGCCCGTGTATGCAATGTGCCGAAGCGCCCTGCGTGCATGTCTGCCCGGTCGAAGCGACGTATTACCGGGAAGACGGCATCATTACGATGGATTACAACCGTTGTATCGGCTGCCGGTATTGCCAGGTGGCCTGTCCGTATGACGCGCGTGTCTTCAACTGGCGGGAGCCAATCGCAAAAAGCGAACTTGCTCCCACCTTTGGCGTGCAGGAAGTCCCCAACCGCGACCGGGGCGTGGTGGAAAAGTGCCATTTCTGCTCCCATCGCATCGATGATGGCTTGTTGCGCAAACTGACCCCCGGCATAGACCAGCAGGCCACCCCGGCCTGTGTGGTGGCCTGCCCGACCGGCGCGCGCGTTTTTGGCGACCTGAACGACCCTGAAAGCCCCATCTCTAAAGCGCGCGAGGAAGCCCAAGTCACCCTGCGCCTGCGTGAGGAACTCAGCACCGAGCCGCGCGTGTACTACATCCCACCAGATACGGCCTACAAGCCGCCCTTCGAGCAGGGAGATTAAGCCATGCAAGCCATCGTTCATTACCCCAAGATTCGCGTCGGGAAATATTCCATCGACATTTTCCCGTACTGGGTCGCGCTCCTGCTTGGCCTGATTGCGTTTGGGCTGGTCGGCGCATACCTGGTACTGACCCAGGGTTTGCACATTACCGGGTTATCGAACAAAGTCCCCTGGGCTTTGTGGATTACGATTGACCTTTCAGCGATTGCCCTGGGTGGCAGCGCTTTTATCTTTGGCGTGATTGTGCACCTGCTGCGCATCAAACGCTTCGAGGTAGTTGGCAAGCTGGCTATCCTGCTCGGCTTTTTGGGCTACTCGACAGCGGGCATGGTCTTGCTGTTTGACCTGGGCAAGCCGTTCCGCTTCTGGCATCCGGTGGTGTACTGGCAGCCACATTCCCTGCTGTGGGAAATTACGATGTGCGTGGTGCTGTACCTGGCCGTGTTGATGGCAGAACTGATGCCGATTGTACTGGAACATCCCGCCTTTTCCAACCATCCCTGGCTGACCCGCTTCCCCGTGCTGAAGAAGTTGATAGGGCCGGTGCATAAATTCTCACACTGGATGCACGGCTGGAGCCCGGTACTGGCGGTGATTGGCCTGACGCTTTCGCTGTTGCACCAGGCATCGCTTGGCGCGACCTATTCGGTGCTTTCCGGGCGCGGCTTGTGGTTCAACCAGTCGGCGCCGGTGCAGTTCGTCTTGTCGGCGGTTGGCGGCGGGGTAGCCTTGCTGTTCTTCCTGAGCATCGTCGTCTTCCGTATTATGCGCCCCGGCCAGGTGAAGGATGATGTTTTCTACGACCTGGCGCGTATTTCTGGCGCGGCGACCCTGCTCCTGACCTACCTGCGGGTTTGGGACTGGGCTGTGACCAACTACTACAGTTTCGACCGCGAAGTGGCCCTGCAAACCCAACTGTTGGATACGATTGCTCCCTACTCGTTGACCTTCTGGTTGGGACAGGCTCTCCTGCCTGGCATCGCGGGCGCGCTGCTCTTGGCGGCGAAGCGGATTCGCAGTTTCCGCGTACTGATCGGGCTGGCGACCATCCCGATTTTCAACGCCATCCTGATGCGCTGGAACTATAACTTCTCCGGCCTGATTGCTTCAATTTCCTACGACCCGTTTACGCCCACCGTCATCCTGAACTCTTATACCCCCACCTGGGTTGAGTTTGCCGTCGGCGGCATGGTGATTTCTTACTGGCTGCTCATGTTCACCCTGGCGGCGCGTTACCTGCCTTTCCAGCGCCAGCATGACGGGGAACATCACGTTCATTAGGCGCATGTAAAACCCAAGCGTCCCGAAGGCTTATTCTTGATCGCTTTTTGTAGCGCAAAGCCTTCGGGGCGTTTTTCTTTCCCATCTACTTCGTCCGCAATATGATTGCGGGCGAAGTCTTTTTTGGGAGTCCAGGACTTGTTCCTGGGTTTTGGGTGATGACACGAATCGCCCAAAATAGGACAAAAATGATGAGTTTATATGACATTTATCATTACAGGCCATGCCCCCTTTTCAGCAACCCTTAATCTAATTGTGTAGAATCTTAATCATCAGATACGCTAATAGTCCCCATAGGAGTAAATCATGGCCCAATCCCCACGCATCAAGTTTATCCTGGGCGGCGCCCTTATCCTGGCCGCTGTCGTTTACCTGATTGTCTCATCGACCCAGGCCAGCGCCCAATATTTCATGACCATCGAAGAACTCAACGCCAAAGGAGAGAGCGTCTACGGTAAAAATGTGCGCGTCTCCGGCGCAGTCCTCGGTGAGACCATCGAATACGACCCGCAGTCGTTGACGCTCAAGTTCACAGTGGCGCACGTGACCGGCGATAACCGCGAAATCGAGGCCCAGGGCGGCCTGGCGGAGGTCTTGTACCAGGCCACCATTGACCCAACCCGCGCCCAAATCCAGGTTGTTCACAACGGCCCAAAACCCGACCTGCTGCGTAACGAAGCCCAGGCTATCATGACCGGTAAAATGGGCGAAGATGGCGTTTTTTACGCCGATGAACTGCTCCTGAAATGCCCCACCCGCTACGAAGAGGCCCTCCCGGTGCAAGCCGAAGGATAAGGAGAATTACATGCTCGCAGATTTCGGTTTTGGTATCCTGGTTATTACCTTCCTGGCTGCGCTGTATAGTACCGGCGCAGCCCTATATGGTCATTTTGCGAAACGACAAAAGTGGGTCGAGAGTGCCCGCCTGGGAATGCTGCTCACTTTCCCGCTCTTAACCCTGGCATCGCTGGCCCTTATTTATATGCTCGTCGTCGGCGATTTCAATGTCAAATTCGTGTACGAAGTCACCAGCCGCGACATGCCGGGTTACCTGAAAGTCACGGCGCTGTGGGGCGGGCAGTCTGGTTCGCTCCTGTTCTGGTCATGGCTGATGGCGGCCTTTACGACGGCTGTCACCCTGCGCAAATGGGAACGCGACCGCGAGTTCCTGCCCTGGGTGGTGGTTGTTTCGAGCATCACAGTTGCCTTCTTCCTCGGCCTGAACATTTTCTTCGAGAATCCCTTTGCGCGGTTTTGGCAGACCTTCGACAACATCGACGCTTACACCTTCCGGCCTGCGAATGCCGTGCCATTTACGGTGGAAGATGGACGTGGCCTGAACCCGCTGCTGCGCCACCCTGGCATGATTATCCACCCGCCTATGCTCTACCTGGGATTTGTGGCCTATGTCATCCCCTTCGCTTTTGCAATTGCCGCCCTCGTTACCGGCCGCACTGATGACCGCTGGATTCGCCTGACCCGCCGCTGGTCGCTTGTCGCATGGCTGTTCCTCTCGCTCGGACTCGTTCTCGGCGGACGCTGGGCTTACGATGTGCTGGGTTGGGGCGGCTACTGGGCCTGGGACCCGGTCGAAATCGCGGCTTTCATGCCCTGGCTGACCGGCACGGCTTTCCTGCACTCGGTCATGATCCAGGAAAAGCGTGGAATGCTCAAACACTGGAACATGATTCTCGTCATCCTGACCTATTCCCTGGTCTTGTTTGGCACCTTCCTGACTCGTTCCGGTGTGCTTTCGTCGGTCCATGCCTTTGCCCAGAGTGAAATCGGCCCGGCCTTTTTCGTCTTTATCGGCTTCACGTTTGTGTCCTCGATTTCCCTGCTCATCTACCGTTGGCCGGAATTGAAATCCGAAGGGCAGATGCACTCGATGTTCTCGCGCGAGGCCCTGTTCCTGCTCAACAACCTCCTGTTCATGGGCATCCTGGTGATTTGTTTCTGGGGCGTGATTTCGCCGCTTATCACCGAATTGTTGACCGGCCAGAAAGTGACTGTCGGTTCGCCTTATTACGAGCGCGCCGCCGGGCCGTTGTTTGCCCTGCTGGTCTTGTTGATGGGCATTGCCCCGCTCTCGGCCTGGGGACATACCGCCGTCAAAAATATTGCAGCCCAGGATGGCATGGCAATGGAAAAACGCTACCTCAATGCCATTGCCAAACTGATGTGGAAGCCCGCCATTCCCGCAGTGTTGGTGCTGGTTGGCTTGCTCGCAGCAGGTATCACCAACATCTACGCCCTGATTGGCCTGACCTTCGCCGCGCTGACTGCTTCGATCACCCTCTATGAATTCTGGCGCGCCGCCCGCGCGCGTGGACGCGCCCAGGGAGAGAACCTGTTCGTCGCCTTGTGGCGTTTGGCCGGCCGCAACCGCCGCCGTTACGGAGGCTATGTCATCCACCTGGGCGTGATTCTGATGGCAATCGGCATCGTCGGCCTGGAAATGTTCCAGACCGAAACCCAGAAAAGCCTGGCTATTGGCGAAAGCGTCCAACTGGCCGGTTACACCCTGCGATACGATTCCCTGGCGCAGTTCCCGGCCAGCGACGGGCGCTGGGTGACGCGGGCGGTGATGAGCGTTTTCAAGGATGGGCAGTTTATCACCGAACTCTATCCGCGCTACGATGTCTACTCCGATGGCCAGCCGATGACCATTCCCGGCGTGCGTTCCACGATGGCCGATGACCTGTATGTGCTGCTGATTAACTGGGAAGGCGTGACCTCGCAAATTGCGCCGTTTAAGGTCTATCACAACCCGCTGGTCAACTGGCTGTGGCTTGGTTCTTTCGTGTTTATCATCGGCACGCTGATTGCCGCCTGGCCCGAAGAAGAGCGTGAACCGCTCCCCGCGCAGGTGCGCAAATCGAAAGCGGTCTACCAGCCGGGTGATTAATATGGAGTGCAGGGGCTTGCCCCTGCGCAGGCGGCAAGCCTTTTTTCGGACGGCTTGCCGTCCGAATCCAAGAGAGTTTCTATGAAAAAAACATTTGTAATTTTGATGTTCTTGCTTGTAATGACCATGTCCAGGACCGGAACTGCCTTTGCCCAGGATTCTAACCCACCGACGGATGACGAGGTCAATGCCATCGCCAAAGAGTTATTTTGCCCGGTCTGCGAGAATACGCCCCTCGATGTCTGCCCGACCGAGGCTTGCAAGCAATGGCGCGACCTGATTCGCCTGAAACTTACTGAAGGTTGGACAGAAGCCCAAATTAAACAGTATTTCGTTGATCAGTACGGTGCGCGGGTGCTTTCGGAGCCTCCCCGCCAGGGCTGGTATTGGCTCATTTACATCGTGCCGGTTGTGATTCTGCTGGCTGGCGTATATATCCTGGCCCGCGCTTACCGGTCGATGCGCATGCCTGTTACAGCGGAAGCCGCGCCTCTCGAATACCCTGACGGGCACGAGACGGCGAGGCAGGTTCCGGTGAGTCGGGATAGCGAGTACCTGCGCCGGGTCGAGGAAGAACTCAAAAAACGGGATTAAGCCTGAACATCCCGAAGGTTTTCGTTCTCCACAGAAAGTCGTTCGAAAAAGCCTTTGGGCCTGTTCTTGGATTAATGTCCCGCGTTTTTTGCGGGAAGGAGAAGTCATAATGTCTGAAACGGATGTTGCGCCGCGCCGGGGAATACCGGTTTGGGCGCAGGTAATTGTGTGGGTGGCGCTGATTGCCTTGCTGTCAATTGTTGCGCTCGGTTTGCGCCGCGCCCAACAGGGAACTGTGCAGCCAGGAGATGTTATTCCCGATTTTGCGCTTACCTTGTTCAGCGGCTACGAATACGAAGGTCGCAGCGAGGTCAAGTTTTCCGAGTTTCGCGGCAAGGTCGTCGTGGTCAATTTTTGGGCCTCGTGGTGCAAACCTTGTGAGCAGGAGGCCGCCGAATTGGAAGCTGTCTGGCGCGCCTACCGCGACAGCGGCGAGGTGATGTTCCTGGGCATCGATTATGTCGATACCGAACCCGAAGCGCGCGGCTACCTGAAAAAGTTCGACATCACCTACCCGAACGGCCCCGACTTGGGGACGCGCATTTCGCAGTTTTTCCGCATCAAGGGCGTGCCTGAGACCTACTTTATCGACCGCGAAGGCAAGCTGGCTTTCGTGCAGGTTGGGCCTTTCACATCCGAGGCGCAAATTCACGCCATCATTACCCCGTTGTTGAATAAGTAGAGGTTTCATGGAACTTGGCGCACTTTTTCTCATCCTGGCATTGCTCACGCTGGTTGGCCTGTTCGTCAGCCGCCCTTTTATGGAAAGCCGCCGCTCGTTTGCGATTTCGGCGGAAGAGCACGAACTTTCCTCGCTGATGGCCGAGCGCGATCGCCTGCTTACTGCCTTGCAGGAACTCGATTTCGACCACGTCTTGGGCAAAATCCCGGCAGAGGATTATCCCAACATGCGCGCCGCGCTGTTCGGCCAAGCCGCCGAGGTGCTGCACCACATCGATGAACTCCAGCCGCAGAAAATCGCCGCTCCCAACGCCGAGAGCCGCGTGGAGGCCGCCATCGCCGCCCGCCGCGCCGACGCCTCCGCCGCGAAACTGCCTGCCAGCGCATCCAGCCCTGTCGCGAGGAACGAAGGAGATGATGACCTGGAAGACCTGATTGCCGCGCGCCGCGCCCAGCGCAAAGAAAAATCGGGCGGGTTCTGTCCCAACTGTGGCAAGCCCGTACTGCGCTCCGACCGCTTCTGCCCCTCGTGCGGCAAGCCGGTGCGATAATTCGTCATTCCCAAATTCGCAATTTCCTAATTCGCGGTATTACCCTATGCGCTTTCGACTTGTTTCCCTCATATTCCTGTCTTTCCTCCTGGCTGGCTGCATATCGCTGGCCGAAGATGTGACTCCCCCGCCCGGTTATGTCGCTCCCACGCCCGCGCCGGTCCTGGCGATGAATGTTTTCCCGGCCTCCGCGCCGGATGTGAACAATGGGGCCGCTATCTACGCTGAAAAATGCGCCGCCTGTCACGGCCCAACTGGCCAGGGAGATGGCGCGCAGGCCTCTGCCCTGCCGGTGGCGGTTCCGCCGCTTGGACAGGCTGCCTATGCTTACGATAAATCCCCGGCCCGCTGGTATGCGATTGTCACCCAGGGCAACCTGCAGAACTTCATGCCGGGCTTTGCCAGCCTGGGCGACCAGGAACGCTGGGATGTGGTCGCGTATGCCCTGTCGCTGGGCGCAACCGCCGAGCAGGTACAAGCCGGCAAGACGCTTTACGAGGTCAACTGTGCCGAATGTCACGGCCCAGATGGGCAAAAACTGACCAACGCCAATCTCGCCAACCAGGAACGCATGGCCGCGCTCTCGAACCAGGAGATTGCTGTCCTGAGTCAGAAAGGCATCCCGCCTGCCATGCCCGCCGCCAATCTATCGGATGTGGATGCTGCCTATCTCGCGGCATATGCGCGGACGTTGACCTTCGTTTCCTCTGGCAGGGTGGCCGCCGCGCCCGCTTCCACGCCGCAGCCTGCTCCTGGAACCCCTGAAAGCGCCCCTGCTGAATCCGCTGTCCCCGCCGCCGAGGCGACCCCTGTCGAGCAGCGCGGGACCATTAGCGGGACGATTATCAATGGTTCCGGTGGCGAGATTCCAGCCGGGTTGAAAGTTACCCTGCACACTTTTATCCACAACCTCGCCACCCAGCAGTTTACCGAGGGCGAACTGCGCGAGGCAGTCGTTTCATCCCAGGGAACCTACCAGTTCAGTGACCTGCCGCTCTCATCTACCGACGCCTACTACGTCTCGGTGGACTATGGCGGCGTGATATACGAATCTGCCGCCGCGATTCCCTCCAGCGATGGCCTGAACGAATACAGCCTGCCTATCACCATCTACGAGACCACCACCGACACATCCAGCCTTGCGATTTCCACTGCTCATATCCTGCTGGATTATTCCCAGCCCGGCATCATCCAAGTGGTGGAGTTTTTCGTCTTTGCCAACATGGGTAACCAGGCCATCGTGGCTGCCGAAATGGGCCAACCCGTGATTGAAATTCCCCTGCCGCAGGGCTACCAGAATTTGCAGTTCGAGAACGGCGTTTTAGGTGAGCGCTTCCTCCAGACCGCAGACGGCTTTGGCGATACCCTCCCCATCCCCCCAACCGACAGCCAGGGTGAATATTCCATCGTATTTGCCTTCGATATGCCTTACCAGGCCGATTCATCCCCACTGGCGGGACTCTTTGGCGGCCAAAAGTTCGAACTGACGCAAAAATTCAGCATCAAAACCAGCGCGCTCAACCTGCTCGTGCCACAAGGCGTCAAGGCTGAAGGCGCGAACTTCACCGATGGCGGTGCGCAGAGCATGGGCAACGGCTTTACCTTCCAGTTATACCGGGCCGGCAGCCTCGAAGCCGGTCAGACCTTCACCGCCAAAATCTCCGGATCGCCCACCGCTGCAAATTCCACAATTTCCCAGCCAAGCGACTCGAGCCGCAACCTTATCATTGGGATTGGCGCGTTTGGCGTCATCCTGATTTTGGCCGGCGCCTTTTTCTACTGGCGCGACCGGCAGAAGGAAGAAGACGAGGGTGATTTGGCTGAAGAAGATGATGAAGAAATGAGCGAAGACGACATCCTCGACGCCATCATCGCCCTCGACGACCAGCTCCGCGCCGGGAATCTCTCCGAAGAAGCCTACCAGGAACGCCGCGCCGAACTCAAGGGAATGTTACGCAATTCGTAATTCGAACATTGAACATGATTGAAGTCAGGAAACTTGTCAAACGATTCGGGCTGAAAAACGTCCTGCGCGGGCTAGATTTCGATGTCCAGGCCGGGGAGTTTGTGGCCCTGCTGGGGCCGAATGGCGCCGGCAAGACCACCTTCCTGCGCATCCTGGCCTCGCTCTCGCGTCCCAGCCTGGGGCAGGTCAGCGTCGCCGGATACAAACTCCCCGCCCAGGCCGCCGCCGTGCGCCGCAGGCTGGGCGTGGTCTCGCACCTGCCGCTCCTGTATGGCGACCTGACCGCCGAGGAGAATCTCCAGTTTTACGGGCGCATGTATGACCTGGAAAATCTCGAATCGCGCATTGGTGAGGTGTTGGATATGGTGGGACTGGCCGCCCGTCGCCGCGACCTCGTCCGCACCTTCTCGCGCGGGATGCAGCAGCGCCTGGCAATTGGCCGCGCCGTGCTTCATGACCCGGATGTGATGCTGTTCGACGAGCCGTACACCGGCCTCGACCAGGACGCATCCGAAATGCTCGATGAGGTGCTGAAAAATGTAGCCGCCATCGGTCGGACGGTGGTAATGACCTCCCACGATCTGGCCCGCGCTGAAGACCTCGCCACCCGTTTCGACATCCTCTCGCGGGGCGTTATCGCCGCTTCGGCCTCGCGCGCTGAACTCGATAACTCCAACCTGTTGACCTTTTACAAACAGGCGCTGAATTAGACCATGGACGATAGCCCACAGACCACCTCCAAATCCTCGAAATGGAGCGAAGCGGGACGGCCACAGGCTGCTTTATCGTCCGCCGTCCATCGTCCAGCCTCCGGCTATTTGCGCGCTGTTTTGGCGGTCGCCTGGAAAGACCTGGCCGCCGAACTGCGCTCGCGCGAATTGCTATCAGCCATGCTGGTTTTTTCAGTGCTGGTGCTGCTCATCTTTTACTTTGCCCTCGAACTGGACATCAAAGCCCGCATGGACATCACCGCCGGGGCCTTATGGGTCACATTTGCCTTCGCCGGGACGCTCGGCCTGAATCGCTCGATGTCCATCGAAAAAGACCGCGGCTGTCTCGATGGCCTGTTGCTGGCCCCGGTTGACCGCTCGGCCATTTACTTTGGCAAAGCCATCAGCAACCTCGCTTTCATGCTCATCGTCGAAGCGATTGTCCTGCCGCTCTACAGCGTGATGTATAACGTCAACCTGTTCCACCCCGGCTTGCTCGGCGTTACCCTGTTCGGCTCAGTCGGTTATGCCGCCGTTGGCACGCTGCTCGCGGCCATGTCGGTGCAGACTCGCACACGCGACGTGCTGCTGCCCATCTTGCTCTTCCCGGTCATCATCCCGGTGCTGGTGGCCGCCGTCAAAGCCTCCAGCGGATTCCTGACTGGCGCAGAGATGGCCGAAATCACTCCCTGGGTCAATATCCTGCTCGTCTACGATGTCATCTTTATCGCCGTCGCCTTTATGGTGTTCGATTTCGTGGTTGAAGAGTAACATAATTCCTAATTCGCAATCCCTAATTCGCAATTCGCAAGGAGACCGATGTCCCCACAACCTCGCCTTTTGCAAGTCCTGAACGTCCTTTCTGTCCTCTCATTGGCCGCCGCCGCTGTCATGGTCTTTGCCTATGCCCCCATCGAGCGGGTGATGGGCGAGGTGCAGAAAGTGTTCTACTTTCACGTCGCCACTGCCTGGGTCGGGATGATTGGATTCATCATCGCCGCCGTTGTCGCCATTATCTATCTCGTCACCAAAGACCTGAAGTGGGACGCTATCAACCTGGCCGCCGTCGAAATCAGCCTGGTGTTTTTCTTCATCGCCATCTTGCTTGGCTCCATCTGGGCGCGCCCAGCCTGGGGAACCTGGTGGACTTGGGAGCCGCGCCTGACGACCGCCGCCATCCTGGAGATGATTTACCTGGCTTATCTGCTCCTGCGCCAAGGCATCGAAGACCCCGAGCGCCGCGCCCGCTTCGGGGCGGTCTATACTATCGTGGGCGGCCTCAGCGTCCCGCTGACCTTCGTCTCCATCCGCCTGTTCCGCACCATCCATCCGGTCATCATCGGCGGGGGCGGCAGTGAAAAGATGAACATGACTGGCGAAATGGTCACTACCATGCTGGTCAACATCGCCGTGTTCTCGGTCATTTTCATCACCCTGTTTTGGCATCGCATCCGCCTGGGACAGTTTGCCGAGAAAGTCGAACAACTCAAGTTGAAACTGACGCACTAGGAGAGAGACATGGAACCCACCCCCGATACCTTAAACTATATGATAGGCGGTCACATCGCATTTGCCGTTGTGATGATTGCCTATGTCGCCAGCCTGGTCATGCGCTGGAACAATCTCAAGCGCGAAGAAATAGCCCTTAACGAACTGGAAAAGTAGCCCGGCGGGATGTAGAAATTTATGCCGGAGTACGTTATACTATTTTGTATAACGTACTCCTTATTGTTTGGGTGAGCGACTGTCGTGACGAAATCAAACATCGGGTGGATTTTTGTTTTCGCCATCGCCCTCAGTTTGGTGCTTTT
>Ga0116204_1000484_pt1 | contig 22707 bp, 23 predicted proteins | sample LakKivwa52mmetaG_FD_94481 | JGI IMG/M metagenome (GOLD analysis project Ga0116204, IMG submission 94481) | Anoxic lake water microbial communities from Lake Kivu, Rwanda to study Microbial Dark Matter (Phase II) - Lake Kivu water 52m metaG | ecosystem: Environmental > Aquatic > Freshwater > Lake... | reverse complement strand
GCTTTGGCTTCCCTAACCATTTTAAGTGCCCGGTCAAAATTGCGGGCAGGTTCTCCTCCTTCAACCAGGAGCTGTGCCATGCCTAAGCGGATATTCATAAAATTTTCCTTAAAGATTTTAAATTATTTATACAGTATCCAGACACTGAGTCCAATGAGGATACTTGCGAAAATTTTAGAAGGTGTCACTTGTTCGCCTAACAAGACAAGCCCGATGATCATCACAAAAACAAGGTGAAATCCCACCAGAATCGGATAGGCAGTTGATAATTCGAGTTTATTGAGGGCAAAAAACCATAAACAAGGGGCAAGAAAAAATGCCAGTAAAGCTAAAAGCAACACCGGGTTTTTAAAAAATGTGATAAGGTATGTCAGTACATTGGAAAAGCTATCAATATTGATGCGTCCAAGTTTGTTGAATTGAGATTTGACAATGTATGCTGAGAGAGAATCTAGCAAGGCAGAGGAGAATATGAGGGCAAGGGCAACTTTGGTATTTTCCATTTATTTTACCGGGAGGCTCCTACTAAAAACACAAAAAACACAATATTCTTTTCATAGTATCGACTAAAAAAAATCCCAAGTCAACTTTTTTTTTAAAGGAGAGGTTTTATGAATTTAAAATTAGAAGTAGGGTCAGGTGGGCAGTGGAAAACAGCTCTCTTTTGCCGGTTATGTTATACTCGGCTGAAACTATTTGTGGGGTAAAGAGGGTGCTTTAATTCTTGTTCCGAGGCTGACGATAAAAAGGAGCGATAAGGTGCTGAGCGGCATGAGTATGGCTCCGACCAGGGGGGCAATGTATCCCTGCCAGGCTAGTATAAAGGCTAGAATGTTATAAAGGGCAGATACACAATAGGCACAGAGTCGCACTTGGGGAACCTTATTCAATATTTTATCCAACCACAGCAAAGGGGAGAAATCGCCGCGTACCAGGTAGGCGTCTACATCACGCAATAAAACTCCAGGCTTTCCCACTGCTAGCGACACATCCGCACTTCCCAATAAGAGGGCATCATTAAAGCCATCACCGATAGCCAAAGTCTTTCCCCTAGTGGATTGAAGTTCTTTTAAACCTTGGGCCTTGTCTTCAGGTGACATGGCGCCTCTACAATCAGTTATACCTAGAAGTTTGCCCATGTGGTGAGTTCTATCCGGTGAGTCACCTGAAAACAGCGCAATGTGCAGCTTGCGTCTTTTCCATTCCTCGATAAGTAAGGATGCAGCAGGACGGATCTCGTCTTTAAACCAAACTAGGGCCAGACGCTGACCCTTGAACCAAATACATACGTCTGCCCGCCTGTCTTTGTAGGTATAGGACTCGGGATAAGGAATTTGGTAATAGATCTCTAAATCAGGCGGCGGTGGAGTAGCGTTTGCCTCGGCCTTACCGATAAACCAGCGTTCAGGATAGGCTGTGAATTTTCCAGAAATTCCAAAGTGTATAGATTCTTGATAATCTTCTAGGCTATGGTTTGGTGTAGTATAATCGGCTAAAAAATTGGTCAAACTGAGTGATACAGGATGTAAGGATTGTTTAGAAAGGCTGGCGATAAGTTGACGAGATAAGGTGGGATCTAAGGGCGGTTCACCTAGCCATTGCCAGGACTCAACCTGCCGCTCAGAAAAAGAGAGGGTGCCAGTTTTATCCAGCACTACAGCCTTAATTTTATTCCAGGTGTAAAGGGAGGAGTCACGGAGGAGGAATATTCCGTTTTTTTCACAACGGGCATAAACTGCGGCTGTAGTGAGAGGGGCTGAAAGGGCTAAAGTACAGGAGCAGGTGAGGATAAGTAAACTTATGCCAATCCGGAGGGCCTGATCAAGACCTTGGGGTAAATGCCATACAAATCCAGCGAGGGCCCCAGTCAGAACCAAAAAAATAAAATAGGGTACTATAGCTTCGCCTTTACTGCGTTGCCTTTGGGATAAAAGGCGCAACTCTGCTAATTGCTTGAGCAAGGTTTGGGTGCGGCTCAGTTTTTCCGAACGAGTTACTCGCAAAGCAATTTCGTATCGTAAATTACGAAATCCCGAAGATACATAGGAGCCCTGGGGTTTTAAAGAGGGTTTACTTTCGCCACTTAAAAGGGAAGTATCGAATAGACCCTGGTCAGATTCAAGCAGACCATCAAGAGGAACAAGCTCTCCAGGAGCAATTAATACCAGGTCACCAACCTGGGCTTGTGCAGCAGATGTATAGAGGGGTTTTTCGTTTTTTTTAATAAGCCAGAGACTTTGATCAGAAAGCGATTCAGGTATATGCGGAGCTAGCGCAATCCCTCTCTCCCAGCGGTCTACGGCCCAGCGCCCGGCTAAGAGAAAAAAAGATAAGCCAGCGACACCATCAAAAAAGGGGTACTTTCCGCCTTCTATTACCAACCAGATAGAATAAAAATATGCTGTAAGTAGTCCGAGGCTGATAGGTAAATCCATATGTAGGGTTTTGTGCTTTAAGCCCTGAAAGGCATGTTGGTAAAAGGGCCAAGCACAGTAAGTAACAACGGGAAGAGTCAAGATTAAGCTTACATATTGAAAAAACTTTCTCCAAACTGGCTCCATCTGACCAAGCAAATCAAAATATTCGGCATAGGCAAAGGCCATCACATTCATAAAAACAGCTGCTGCTAAGGCCAGTCTGGGTAAATAGGGAGACGGGGGGGAGGAAGTCTGATCAGAATTGACCGGATGTAATCGGTACCCAAGCTTTGCGCAGAGGAGGAGAATTTTGTCGAGGCCAACTAACAGTGAATCATACTGCAAGAATACATAGCCCTTCACAAAGTCGACTCTTACTTTTCTGATTCCCTCGGTTTCCCCCAGGGCCTTCTCGATGAGCCAACCACATGCTGAGCAGGAAATCCCTGCACTCCGCAAGGTTAAGGTATGAAGGCTATCTTCCCATTTTCCCCACTGAACAAAGGCTTGCCCCTTTGCCCATAAGGAAACCTGATTACTGTAAGAAGTATCTGATTTGTTGGTAGGTGCCTGCTTTTGGGAGGCCTGCATCAGCTCATAATACTTATCCCAGCCCTTATGGGTAAGAATTTCATTAACGGCCTGACAGCCCACACAACAGAAGGTATCTCCACGCTCATTGCTAAGAGGGATGTCAATTATTTCCTGCTGGCAATGTGTACAGATTTGGGAGTGAGTCATTCAAGCAATCGAGAAGGCAAAAGTTGTATTTCGAGTCTTAAGGTTGAACTAAAAACCGAAGTTTGTGTTCTGCAGAGCTTGATAAAATCCGCTCTGTAGGTACATAGTCTTTAAATTTTTCGGGACAATTTTTAAAAAGAGGGGATTGTGATGGGATGAGTTGAGATGAGTAGTCGGGCCAGTTGCTCTGAACAATCACTAAGGATTTATAGTTATCAAAAGGTAAAAAACAGAGTGTGTCCTCCAGGGCTGGTGAATTTTCATTCAAGTAAAGACGACCGCCCAGAATTGAAGGGTTATAGAGCAATCGGGTACTGGCCGATACTTCCCAATCTGCTGCAAAGGGTGTCCTCTTCCAGTTTCGATTGAGATTACCGTCTTGCGCAAAGGGTGTAGAGGTCAAGAAGAAAATGTGAGTTGAATCTTTAAGTTGAGGGGCCAGTTGAAAAGTTGAATTCCAGATTTTTTTGGTATTTTTCCATGTTTCAAAATGACTGGCTTGTGCAAAGTTGGCAATGATAACGCAATAGCCTAATAAAAACAGGCTATAACAGTGAAACAGCAATTTCCCTCTTTCAGAAAATCGGATAAATATAAAGTACAGAAGGTATGAAAGACCATAGCAAAAGCCCATACCAGCAAGGACACTAATACGGGTCTTGCCTTCGCCCAGTGAGGGATAGAAAAAAAAGGCAATTGGTATATACCCAGCCAGAGTGAATGCCAAGGCTGCGAGGAGGGACTTTCCCAAGCTCAGGTAGGATTCCTGAGAAAGTTCTGAGCCCTTAGATTTACTTAGTTTGAAAAGTTTTGAAAGTAAAAGTAAACCTACTAAAACGCCAAAGTAGGGGAGTGTTGCCAGGGTGTTGGAGGGCAGTGAATAATGCTGAAGAAGAGGTTCGGTAAAGGCCCAGTACAGGACAAAAAGTCCCCTTACAAAATGTTTAATGAGATACGATGAATCCCCGCTTGACCTGTCCCAGTAGGGATCTGAAGCTGAACCCGGGGCATACAAGCGCCAGGATACAAAAATAAGAACAAGCAAGGCGAGCCCAATCCAATAGGGCCAATTCTTAATTTTCTTGTATTTCCATAAGGTATATCCGGTATAAAGACAGATAAGCCCCAGGTGGCCCTCATAATAAAAAAGGGGTATGCTCAATAAAACCGAGGCTGTTGAGCTAAGAGTCACATTCGAGGTCTCAAGTCCTTTGTGAAAAAGAAAGAGACCTATCATAGTTATCAAGTATACGAACTTGACCCCACTCAGGGTAAGCCACATGTGTGTATAGTTGCCTGGAAAAAAGGCAAAAAGCAAGACAGTATAGAACGCAACTTCGGACTGAACCTTGTTTAGTTTTAACAGGCAATAAAACGCCAGGCTGCATAAAGCGCCTAAAAATGCGAGAGCCAAATAATGCAGGGTGAGATTGAACCCGAATAAGGAATGAAAGGTTAAAAAGGGAATATTTGTTAAAGGGCGCCGTGTGCTGAAATCTATCCAGTTGTTCCCTTGAGTTAAGGGGCGTTCAATAACCGAGCTCCAGTCATCTGTATTTAAGATCGTGTCAAAATTCGGTAAAAAGGCAGCAGTATACAGCAGGGAATAACACATAAGCAAGAGAAGCAGAGGTTTAACCTGGATATTCTTGAGCATGAAGATTCCTAGCTGATTTGATGAAGGAGGCGAATGCTAAATTCGATATTTTAGGTCAGATGTGCCATGAATTAATTTTAGGCCTGTCATTTATTGAATGTAGCACATGATATTTGTATTGGTGACCAAACAAAACTCCTATGCCTTGTATAGGTCCAGGACTATCAAATTTTGGGGATTTCTTAAATTTCCTGGAACGGAACTTCAACAATTTTGTTAATACTTTCGCTCCAGCGACACACGCGATTGCGCCCCATTTTTTTAGCGCGGTAGAGGGCTAGGTCAGCTCTTTCGATACTTTGTTTTACGGTGCGTTGGGCTGAGAATGTGGCTACCCCAGCCGAAATAGTAACATGAAAAGATGCGTCTTGATAGCTAAAGGCATAGTCGCGGATAGATAATCGCATTTTGTGCGCCAGGTAGGCAGCTTCAACTGGGTTGGAGTTAGGTGTAATGATGACAAATTCTTCACCCCCAAATCGAGAGAGAATGTCTGTCCGCCGGGCATTTTTTTGAAGTATCTTCGCAATAGTACTCAGCACATAGTCACCTGTTTGGTGTGAATAGCCATCGTTAATGCTTTTAAAATGGTCTATATCGAGAAAAATAAGGCTGCACCGTAGGCTGTACCTTTTAGCGCGGTCGTATTCTTCAGCTACACGCCGTAAAAAGTAGCGCTTGTTGAATAAGCCTGTAAGACCATCTGTATTGGCCTCATGTTGCAAACTACGGTTTTTTTCGAGAGTATTGATCAGATTTTCGTGAGAGTGGTTAAGGAGTTGCTGAAAGGTAACAATGCCATGGAGTTGACCCTTATGCACAACCGGAAGATTTTTCACATTGTATTTGTTAAGAAGAGAAAATGCACGGGCAAATGATGTGTTGGGAGAAACTGTAATGAGTGGCTTACTCATGACATCTTCTACGGTAAGATGGTCCTGGATACTTTTGGCCGACATAAAAATACGGACAAAATCACGGGTAGTAATAATGCCAATGGGCATGGTTTTATCCATGATGACGACACCCCCTACGCGCATCTGCAACATAACCTGGGCAGCGGAAGCTAAGGCCACACCCTTTTGCAAATTGACCACATGCTGGTTCATAAAGCCCTTGACTGGGGAGCTGGATAGGACTTGCATGGCCAGAAAATAGCTAATTAGGGAATGTTGAATAACTCTTTTTTTAAAATTTAAGCCCTTTTCTTTATATAAGGGTGAGTTGAAGCAGGAAAATTTACTGGGCCTTGGGAGTACTACAGAGTTTTTTTTCAAAACGGTGCGCGGTTTGGACCGATGGGCTTAAAATTTTATGGGGGTATAATGCAAAATTTCAGCAATCCAGGTGAAGATATTCGGAAAATTGAAAAAAATTTGAACTCTCTTTTATTTTTTTCCGTAAATAGAAAAGCTCCAGGACAATTTTGTAATTTTATAAGTACATCGGAGCGCAATAGCAGAATGCCCAAAGGTATCCCTTTTTTTTCTAAGTCTTTAGTTCCTAAGAAGGAGCCGGTGCAGCCCGTTCCCGCCTCTTTACGCTTGCGTGCAAGTACAAAAAAAGATGAGTCTGGGGCAGTTTTTATCAGTGTTTGTGCATGGTGTAAAAAAATTAAAACCACTAAGGGAACATGGGAAGACGAATCCTCAGTTAAGCTTACTAGATCCGTAAACCAAACCCATACTATATGTCTAGACTGCCGGGAAAAAGTTATCGCTGATTTTAAATCTTCCGAGGGACTTGATTAAGGGAATCTCTAAATATTGATGATCGTGGTCACAGACGAGGCATCGTGAAGATGATTTGGAGCCCATGGATGGACGGAAAACGCTTGTGAATGCAAGGCCGAACAACATGCCTGCCCAGGTATACACCTATACACTGCAACTGTATCAAATTGTCTGCAAGATCCTACTTGAAGGGTACTACTAAACCCTTAAGTATTTGATCTATTTGAATAAGTTCTTGGCTATCTAAAGGGGAAAAATTCAGGCATTCTAAATTTTCCTTGAGTTGTTTCAGTTTACTGGTACCCACCAAAGCAGTAGTGACCACAGGATCTCTTAAGACCCACTGCAAGGCCATTTGGCTTAAACTTTGACCACGATTGAGAGCCAATTGGTTGAGTTGATTGAGTACAATTCGTAGTTCTGGGGTAATGCGATCGGCCTGTAAAAAACCATGAGGCTTGGCAGCTCGGCTCTGGAGTGGGATGTCTTGGAGATAGGCTCCTGTGAGGAGACCTTGAGCCAGCGGGACATAGACTGCACATGCCAGTTCTGTTTGCCGTAAAACATCTGTCAAACCCTCCTCAATATGCCGGTCCAGCATATTATAACTGGGCTGATGTATAAGACATGGTGTCTGGAGGTTTTTAAGAAAAGTGAGCGCCTTTAGTGTCAACTGGGGAGGGTAGTTGGATAAGCCTATATATAGAGCCTTACCCTGTTTCACGAGGTCGCTCAGGGCCAGAAGTGTTTCTTCTAAAGGGGTGTTGGGGTCTGGTCGGTGGTGGTAATATATATCAACATAATCGACACCCAGGTGTTTTAGAGAACGGTGTAAACTACTAGTGAGGTATTTGCGGGACCCTCCATCGCCATAGGGACCCTCCCAACAGGCATAACCTGCTTTAGTGGAGATAAGAATTTCATCCCTGTGAGAGTGTAAATCTGACTGAAGTATTTTTCCAAAGCGTCTTTCGGCTTCTCCGGGAGGGGGCCCATAGTTGTTGGCCAAATCAAAATGGGTAATCCCCGATTCAAAGGCATATAAAACCATGTCCCGACTTTCGTTTTCACTATCTGGTAATCCAAAATTATGCCATAACCCCAAGGAAAGCGCAGGAAAAGAAAGTCCACTAGATGCGGTTGATCGGTATATCATCATGTTCCATTCATGTAAGGGAAGAAGTAACGCTGCCCTGGGCAACCAGAGTTGCGGTATTATAAATTATCTCCAGTAGGCCTTCAAGACCCTGGATAGTGCAGTGTGTTAGGGTTTCGCTTTTTTGCGTTGATTCGGTTACAAATGAAATTTCCTGAATGATATCAGTTTGAGCCAAGTGTGAGTAAGTGCTTGTAAACTGGAGCACAGCAGGGAAGGTGATCTGATAGAGGTCTGAGGCGGGTTCAGAAGTTCTCCGTATATATATGTCGAGTTGATTTTCTATTGGCACTGGTTTAACAAGAGCAAGCTCTAAAATTTGGCCTTTTACCAAATGGGTCAGTTGAGGATAATTTGATGGGGAAAAGATATAGTTCATTATTGGTGGAGGTGAATATGTATAGATCTGAGTGCGGGCAGGTTGGGTGGAGGTGAAAGAAAAGTTCCGTTCTCCTGAAGTACTTGTAAAAGCAGAGGATAGTAGCCTGGCTTGATTTTTATATACCAGGGCAGCACAGAGGGTAAAACGGAGGAGTCTTCCCTCATTTCAGGAAGGGTTGAGGCGAGGCTCTGCAGGGCATACTCTGTTGTAGGTAGCCAGTGTAATTCAACCAGTTTTAACTCAGATTGCTGGGTGGGAACTGATACGGTTGAACTGAAGGGGGACGAAAGAGGTAAGAGTCCACTTAGCCAAAGCACAGGAAAAAAGAAGCAAAACAAGGCTATTCCAGTCCAGATACCGAGTAGTACAGGATGTTGTTTAGGGGGAAATACAAGTCTAAGCCCAGGTTCACCCCTTAATGTTTTCAGGGTATCTTTAGAGAGAACTTCTTGTGCGGAGGGCACAAGTGGGGAATTCTTGAGGTTTTTAATTTGTATGCGTATTTCAGGGGAAAGAGCGAGCACTTTTGTATCTAGGGATTTCTGGCATTGATTGAGTAGGGATTCACTCCAGTAGGTATAGTCCCTCATGAGGTGGGGTTCTTGCTCTAGAATGGTTTTCCAACTCAGCAACCAGCGTTCCCGCCAATCCAAACTGCTCAAGGCTTCAGCAAGTTCGGGCGATAAACCGTTCCATACTAAAATCCCGTTATTGATGGACTTTGATTCTAGGGCAACACCCAGATCCCAAGCGAGCTGATACCACCAAGCAAGGGGGAGATTTTTATTGAGACAGCGAGGTATTTTTTCTTCACCACTGCGTAAAACAGAGTTAAAGAAAAAGGGTAACTGATCAGAGCCAAAAACCCAAAAACTTAGGCACCAAAGCTTGTTTAGGGGCTCTGGGAATTCGATTTTTGAGGGCATGGATGAGGGTGGTGTGCAGAAAAAAACTAGGAACGGTGTGCGTCCAGCGCCATGTGCAGAGTAGTGCCCCTAGAAAATTTTTCTACGAGTCCCTCGAGAGTAGCCTGCTCAGCATGCTTAAGTCCGGAAAATTGCAAGCCAATTTTATACCCCCCCACTTTTTCTTGGGAGTATATGACCAAGGCGGTCAAGGTAAGGTTTTCCAACTGGATTGTCAGTGTACTTCCAGGGACTCTACTTTGTTTTTGAAAAAGCGCCATTCCGGTTGCAGAAAGATCGAGTAATCCTTCATGGGTAGAACCATCGGAATGAAGAAATTCTATACGGTCTGATCTTCTTTTCATAACAAGCTCACAGATAATTTACAATCAATATACACTTGAATGGTTCAGGCACAAGAAAAAGGCTCAAGCAAAGGCGAAAGTGGGAAAAAAAATCCAATGAGCGTGAGAAAGAGAGAATTTTTTTCCAGCTCCTTTGTCTAAAAAATTTTCAAATCAAGAAGCCATAAAAAAGTAAGCTGCCAAAGGGAATTTATGAGATCGCTTAGGGGAGAGAAGAGTGCGGAAGATTTGGAGATTTCCTTTAAATTTTAGATTAAAGTTAGAAATCCTTGATTTTTTAAGATTATAGATCTGCCTAAGGACTTTAAGCCTTTAAATATCTGATAAAAAATTCTTTTTGGCACTCCTGTTGCTTTGGTTTTTAGAGTTGATCAAAGCATAAGACCCAACTTAGGGTGGAAAAGGAATTCATGTCGGTACGCGATTATCTATTTGGGGGTGTAACCCGTACCATGGCTTATAAGGGCTTGGATGCGAGTACCCAAAGGGGCCGAGCTATATCCCAAAACCTGGCTAATGCGCAAACTCCAAACTATCAGCGTAAAGAAGTGACTTTTGAAGAAGAACTCCGCAAGGTATTAAAAATTAAACTACCTGGTGAACGCACTCATCAAGACCATATGCCCATAACTCAGGCAGCACTTTTGCAAAAAGTTGAACCCCAAGTGTTTGAGTCACCAGATCAGGCCTTACCTGGACAAATCAATAATGTTGATGTCGATCTAGAGGCTGCGAAACTGGCAGAGGCGCAAATTATGTATAGATACATGCTCAAATTTACAGGTTTTGGGAGCTACCGCGTGGCTATAACAGGCAATCCAGAATAAATCGGCAAGTGCTAAATGAGGTCTATACTTCAATTTGATGATATAGAGTAGCTCATAATTTTCAATGACTAAAAGAAGGACTGGTCATACGCTGCTCCCCGAGTTTGTTCACATGCATCTGCCTTGACGCACTATTGCCTTTAAAAAGGATGTGCCAGAAAATACTGCGGTCGCCGAGTCTACATCCGAGCGCGTTAGGGTGATTACCAGTGCAAGGGCTTTGATTAGTCTTGTAAGGCCTGTGAAAAATCGTTGATAAGGTCGATTTGGTCTTCGAGACCTACAGAAACTCTAACGAGAGATTCAGCAATACCCATTGAGGCGCGCCTCTCTGGCCCCATTTCCCAGTATATGGTGTGTGCGACAGGTATTACCAAGGTACGGTTATCACCTAAGTTACTTGAATGTACAGCAATACGAAGTTTGCCGAGCACCGCCATACAATTGAGATCGTCATTTAATTCAAAGCTTAAAAGAGACCCGTAGAATTTAAAAAGGGAAGTTGCCCTTTGGTGTTGTGCATGTTCAGGTAGGCCTGGGTAGTTAACTTTTTTGATTTTGGGGTGGGTGGCAAGAAACTGCGCTAATTTTAATGCATTCGAACAGGTTTTTTCGAGTCGCAGTTGCAAGGTTTCCGCTCCCAGAGATAAGCGGTGTGCATCTTCTGGGCTAAGAGCAGAGCCAAAATCGCGCAGGCCTTTTTTGCGTATTTGGGTAATGCCCTGTAAGTGGGCAGGCACGGATTTATATTCCGGAAGTATACCAGGATACTGGGACCAGTCAAAATGTCCTAGATCGGTGAGGGCCCCTCCGAGTGCATCGCCATGTCCTCCCAAAGATTTAGTAAGGCTTTGCACAGCAAAGCTAGCTAAACACTTTTTAGCTGAGAAGATAAGGGAAGGGGTGAGAGTGACATCGATAGTGTAAATAAGGTTGTGTTCTTTGCAAAACTGTCCAATACCTTCTAGATCGACTATTTGGGTGGCAGGATTTGCAATGGTTTCAACAAAAACCATTTTGGTTTGGGGTGTTAGGGCCTGCTTTACATTTTCAAGTTGAGTTGCATCAACAAAGCTTACATTGAGACCCAGGCGGGCCAGACTTTGGAAAAGGCTATTGGTATTTCCAAACAAAAAAGAACTGGAGATAATATGATCCCCTTGTTTAAAAAGGGAGAGGCAGAGCGAACCCAAAGCTGCCATTCCGGTAGCAAAGCAAATGGTTTTAAGTCCGTCTTCCAGAAGGGTTATTTTGTTTTCTAAGGCTGCTGCCGTGGGATTACCTTGACGGGCATAGGCGAAGCCATTTTGGGACCCTTGAAAAACCGCAGCCAGAGACTCTGGATTAGGATAGCCAAAGGCTACACTGGTATGAATAGGTTTGTGCAGGGAACCATGTTCAATACCAGACCGGCGGTCGGAGTGTAATAACTGGGTATGCAGCGTTTCTTTTGTTTGTTTTTGGTCCATTGTTATTCAAATGTAGAAAAATTAGAGTGTCCAAAAAAAATGCCTTTATGTAAGTGATTGCACAGGCTCCTAGGTCCTATTGAGGTTGGGTAGCGGCATTCCTCCTTTATTGCTCTCCTGTTTGTAATCTAGCCTGTGACCAGGCATTAAAGGCCTGGCCCTTAATACTCTCCCCCCGTACCTTTGGCTGAACACAAGTCCAGAGTTTTTTTAATCATCCTGTTGTTTTGAAGAAAAAAATGGACTGGGTACAAGAGAAAAGCCTATCTTACCCTTATAAACATTGAGGTTTTCCCTTGTTCAGCAAGTCCTACTTATGGAAAAAATAATTGTAACCCTGGGCGATCCCTTGGGTATTGGGCCAGAAATCATTGTGAAGTCCATTTGTAAATTGAGTAAAAATTCAAATATACACTGGACGATCCTAGGTGAAGCTTGGTTGCTTCAAGAAATGGCGCGCCAGCTTCAACTTGCTGATTATTGGGCAGAATTGGAGCAGCAAGAACGCTTACAAATACAATCTTTTCAGTTGTTTGATGCTCGCGATTATATACAGGGCACTCCTGGGCCAAGCATTGTTGGGGGCAAGGCTTCCTATACATACTTTAACGAAGCTGTTAAAATGTGCCTTTCTGGTCAGGCCTCCAAACTGGTAACGGCACCTATTTGCAAAGAATCCCTGCATTTGGCAAGATACCCCTATATGGGCCATACTGATATACTTGAAAAAATGTGTTCCTGTGAGGTGGTGATGACCCTGGTACACCCCAAGCTTGTGGTAGCTCATGTAACAGATCACCTTCCCTTAATCAAGGCAATAGCAGCAGTCACACCCAGGCGAATCAGAGAAGTAGTGATGCAGACACAGGCTTTTTTACAAAAAAGCGGTCGTTCTGGAACCCTTGCCTTAGCTGGTTTAAATCCCCATGCCGGCGAAAATGGAATTTTAGGCAGTGAAGAACTCGAGATCCTCATTCCTGTGCGCAAGCAACTTCAACTTGAGGGTATACCGGTTGAGGGTCCCTTTCCAGCTGATACACTCTTTTTTAGAGCCTTGCGGGGTGAATTTTCTGCAGTTATTGCAATGTATCATGACCAGGGTTTTGCACCCATGAAAACTTTGGATATGGCGCAAGGTGTGAACGCAACCTTGGGATTGCCCTTTGTCCGCACATCACCCGATCATGGAACAGCTTTTGATCTGAGCGGAAAATTTACCGCTGATGAAAGCTCAATGACTGAAGCCATAAAGGTTGCCCTGGAATGGAAATCATAAGGGAACCTCTAAAAATTGCCCTCATGCTCACATACTTCGTTACGCTCATCTTCAAATCCTCATATATTTCCATATAAACTCCGGTGTTGTGCTACGCTTCCTGCTTCGCACCCTGCGGGCTTGCATTCGCAAGCGTTTTCCGCCCATCCATGGGCTCCAAATCATCTTCACGATGCCTCGTTGGTTACCACGATCATCAATTTTTAGAGATTCCCATAAGAAGAGTTTATAAGAATATATCCTAAGCGAAAGGCAGTTTGTGTTCTCGAGCCGCTCGAATAAAGGCTTGGCAAGCCTCTTGTGGAGATGGGGTATTAAAAATTGCTGATCCAGCTACAATAACTTGGGCGCCCGCGCTTAAAACCTGAGGAAGGTTATCGAGTTTGACTCCTCCATCTATTTGCAAGAGAGGACCTGTTTTTCCGGTATCATTTTGATAATGAGTCTTCCAGTTACTTAGCCATTCCAGCTTTTTCAATGTATAGGGAATAAGTTGCTGTCCACCAAAACCAGGATTGACGCTCATCACCAGGACCAAATCAACAAGGGGAAGTATAGGCTCTAGTACTTGTATAGGAGTAGCTGGGTTAACTGAGACACCCACCTGGCAGGCTTGCTTTTTAATCAAATGAATGACTGCATCCAAGTGCGGGCAGGCCTCGTAGTGGACTGTAATATTTTGACAACCAGCCTTGGCAAAGGCGGGAATATATTTTTCTGGGTTGAGGATCATTAAGTGGGCATCAAGAAAAAGTTGCGTTTGCGTTTTGAGAGAGTCAATGACCACAGGCCCAAAAGTGAGGTTGGGTACAAAATGTCCATCCATGATATCAAGGTGCAGCCAATGTGCTCCACCAGCCTTGATTTGTTGGAGGTCGTGGGCCAGATGAGAAAAATTGGCACTTAAAAGACTTGGGGCTAGAAAGCGGGTTAGAACGGGTAGCATAAATCCAAGATAAAAAATGCCAGGCCGGCGTGGGAGATACCCCTGGTTTAATAACCCAGATGAGTCAGGGTTTTTTCAGTCAGGTCAGGATTAATATTAAAAATATCGTTGATGACCTGTCTTAGTTCTAAGGAGTTAAGATGTTTTTTGTCGCTTCCTGAGCGGCTGCGAGAAAGGAGCATGTTTTTTTGCAAATAATATTGAACACCGTCTTTGAGGCAGTTGAGAACAGGATACCCCATCATTGGCAAGGAAAAGGAAGCACGCCAAAAGTCAAAAAAATCTTTTTCCTCAACCGTTTCTTGTCGCAAAGAAAAACGCTCCTGTACAGTTTTACCCGCGCCAGTACATAATACCCAGGCAGAGGATAAGGTTGAAGTGAAGAGGGTGATGTCGTTAGGGTCAACCCTGAAGGACAGGCGTTCTGTTGGGGTGGGTAATTGTAAGGGTGTATAGATCATGTAACCCGGATCAAGTAAAAAATCAGTATTATCATGTTTGTATAAAAGGGCACAGTGTATATTTTTTTGACTGTATTTATCACCCATGATAAAGCGGGAAGGAAAACCACATTGTTTGAGCTGGTTGTGTAAATGGTGGGTGAGGGCAAAACAGGTTCCCCCAGTTCCAAGTTCTATTGCCTCTTGTAAAAAAATATCCTGACTCCGGGGGCGGTTATCATTGTGTAAAAAATTATGGGCCCGATGAATTTTGCTTAAGTTTTCGTAGGGGTAAGCTTGCATTTGTGCCAGACATTCACAAACAACTAGGGGAAAGTCATTGGGTAAGAGCGAAGAGGGGTTAATGAGAATCATAATTAATCATGCCTTGGATAAAACCTAGGGAGAAATCGTATTTTTGGACAAGGCCCAACCAGACCCCAAAGCATAATTATAAAATTTAGAGGGTACAAACTCCCCAAATCTAGAGATTTTGGAGAGGCAGTGATTCTATTTAAAGTTCAAAGAGTTTTTAAACCTAGGTCAAGATCTTCTTTGCTGTAGTAAACTGGAAAAATTTGCAGGAGTCCTGATTGCTTCAATATTTTTTGAATAGTCACACTAGGCGAAAAGAGCATAACCTGCCCGCCTTCAGTTTTGTATTTGTTTTTAAGGCTGATTAAAAAACCCAAAGCCATAGAGTCGATGTAATCAACATCTGACAGATCTACTACAAAGTGGATGCTTTGGCCAGGATAGGGGTCTTTGTTTAGTATATAAGAAAATTCATTGGCTTTATGCAAATCCCAATCTTTACATACTTTGAGGTAGGTCGCTTCCGCCTTGTTTTCTACATTCCAGCTCAATTTCACAAGGAAGGCCCTACCTGAGTACGTTCTAAGCTAAATTGCTGGATCAGGTTTTTTTTATCACGGAAAACCATAAAGTAGGGCAATAAGCCAATATCAGCAAAAAGTTTCTCCACCCGCGTATTGGGCTCAAGTAAGGCAACCTTACCTCCCGCTTTTTTAACCCGCTTGCTCATATTGACAATTATTCCAATTACCATGGAATCTAGGTGATCTACACAGGACAAGTCGATAATAAAGTGTGAGTGGTTTTGAGGAGTGAATCCGTTTTCCATAAATTGTAGAAACTGGTGAGCCACATCCATGTCCCAACCAGGCATGAGTATGAGGGTAGTTCCGTAGGATTTTTCTTCAAGTGACCAGTATTGAGGCATGGAATAACTTTACGATACCTGTCAGGGGGATGCAAGCCTAAAAATTAATCTTCATCTAACCTTTTATAATAAGCATCAAGGGAATCAAAGTGAGGTGAGGGATCTTCTTTTACAAATTGAAATCCTGTTGTGCTTGCTTCAGTTGTTGTTTCGACAACTTTTTGGGTGGTGGCAAGTAGATAAGTGAGGTTAAGGGAAATAAGGGTGTGCGATGCCAGGGGCGTAGCATTGCTTACGACAAGATCTCCGCCGAGAGTGCGTATCCTGCGGAATATTTTCAACAAATTTTGCAAGCGGTTAGGAGTGAGCTTATCAACTAAACTGAGGTTGAGACATAAAAACAAAGTCTTTTGTTCTTGAAAGCCTGACAAAATGGGTGAGACTTCTTTAGCCTCCAGATGCCTAAGCGCATCATCCGCATTGATCAGAAGGTATTCCTTATCATTTTGTATGCGCGATTTGTGAGATTTTCTTTTAAGTTTTGCAAAGTGGGCAGGAGAAGACCTCCGCCAGGTGGTACGGCATTCACGGCAAACAAGTCTGTTATTTAGGGTTAAAATTCGCCAATAAAGTTTGAAACCTTTGTCATGTATATAAATATTACTGGAACCACAGCTGGGACAATTTTTCATGCTAGTTAATTTTATGGTTTTCTGGCTTTATATTCCAGATAAAAATCTGCTAAGGTAAGGGCCGCCATCGCTTCAACCATGACTACGGCTCGTGGAACCACGCAAGGATCATGTCTGCCGTGTATTTGCAGGTTTTGGATAGATAAATCGCTCCTGAGAGCTGGTTGCGGTGTCAGGATGGTTGCAGTCGGTTTAAAGGCAATGCGACAGATAATAGGCATCCCATTGCTAATACCTCCTTGTACACCTCCAGAGTTATTACTAATCGTTCGAACTTGATTATTGTCAACTGTAAACAGATCGTTGTGTGCAGAACCCAAAAGGGCGGATCCGGCAAAGCCACTGCCAATTTCAAAGCCCTTGGTAGCTGGTAGTGAGAGCATTGCCATCCCCAAGCGAGCTTCGAGGCGGTCAAAGATAGGTTCGCCCAAGCCCACTGGGGCATTTTTTATAACTAGAGTTATTATTCCACCAACTGAATCTCCCTCCTTTCTGACATTTAGGATGAATTTTTCCATCAGGGAAGCCACATCTGGGTCGGGGCAACGAACAGGGTTACTTTCAACCTGTGCTATAGTTATAGAGAGTGGATCAATTTTGGTGTCTATGGTTCCCACTTGCGATACATAGGCCACTATTTCAACTCGAGTGTCTTGTAAAAAAAGTTTAGCTAGGGCACCTGCTGCTACTCGGCCTATAGTCTCACGCGCTGAAGACCGCCCACCACCTCTGTGATCGCGATGCCCATATTTACTTTGGTAGGTAAAATCTGCGTGCGAGGGTCTATAACAATCCCTCAGATTATCATAATCCTTTGATTTGGCATCACTATTCCGAACTAATAGGGCAATCGGGGTTCCTGTCGTTTTACCTTCAAACACACCAGAAAGTATTTCTATCTGATCGCCCTCTTGGCGTTGAGTTGTAAGGGAGCTTTGTCCGGGTCTTCTCCGGTCGAGTTCTTTTTGAATAAAGGAAATATCAAAAGGAATTTGGGCAGGGCAGCCATCAATAACGACTCCTACTGCAGGGCCATGACTTTCGCCAAAGGTAGATATACTGAAAAATTTTCCGAACTGACTAGACATAAAGTGATTTTTGAACCTTTCAACTTTTGATTAATTTTGGATTATTGCGGTGACGCGTCAAGTCTCGTTTATTTTTTTTGGCCATATTGGCGACAAAGGCTTTTTGCAGGTCAACTTCTGTTTGGTTAGCGATACACACGAGCACAAAGAAAACATCAGCTAATTCGTCCGCGAGAGATTTCTTTTCCTCATTTTTTTTAAAACTTTGATCCCCATAGAGACGAGACATCAAGCGGGCCACCTCTCCCACTTCTTCTGTTAAAAGCGCCATGTTAGTGAGGGGTGAAAAATACCTAACTCCTACGGACTTTATCCACATATCAACCTGATCCTGAACTTGAGGTAAGGTCAGATTTTGTGGTAGGGAAACCCTTAGGGCTTTTGTGGTTTCTGAAACCTGGGCTGATTGTTTTACCCTTTTTTTAGGGGCAAGCGAGGGCGTTTTGGTAGGCTTGGAATTTGAATTGCTGTTTTTCATCCTTCGATACTCCCCTAAAAATTGTATTTAATTTCTTAAGGCTAGTTTTCCAAACTTGCGTGAACTCAAGTTTCTCTATGGGTATAAAAAAAGTTTTATATCCCCTTAAACCAAGCTTTAAATTTGGCCCTATCATATAAATCCCTCTGTTTTAGACCCCTATTTAGGGTCTGCTGAATAACTTGAGTTTTAGCAGCAGACCCTAATTCTTTATACGAAGGAGGAGGGGTGGGACTGCGTCCCCCCTCCTATTTGCTCGTTTACGAGTGCCTTCACTTACCTTCAGGCACATTTCGTTTCACTCGCAAATACCATCCCCCCGCACCTATGGCTGACCACAAGTCTAAAGTTTTATTAATCATCCTGTTGTATTGAAGGAAAAAACCTTGGACTGGGTACAAGGGAAAATCCACTCTTACGCCTATGAATATTGGGGATTTCCCTTGTTCAGCAATCCCTATTTATATTTCTCTATGCTTTATTCAAGTTTGATTGGGGAGGGGGCAGTTGTGCGCGCACTCAAGGCCCTGGAGTCTCACCTTAAGTAACAGCGAGTGCACCTAAGAAGCAGGAAGTGTAGAAAACCACCCCTCCATGAGTTTGATATCAAGTGTATATGCATGTCTTAATCCACAATTACCCATCTTGAAAATTTCCATGTTGGCGAATGAGCAATACAACTTTTTGGTTTAGGGCTCGGGCCATAAAGAATTGGTTTCAATGAGTGATAGATGAAGTTTTATTAGGGGATAGAGGGACTGTTGAAAGGATTTTACTAACTCAGGATGTTCAGAAGCTCTATTGTGCAATTCGAGGCGATCTTTGTCGGAATCGAAGAGCTCAATTCCATTTTGGCGTTGTAACAAAGGATCATAGGCCCCATGCCACCGCCAGGAGCCAGAGGACCAAAGTGCTTCATTGCCTTTAAGAACAAGGGCAGAATTAAGTTCCTCTGCTTGGGGCCGCAGTAGGCTATGACCTTGCGCATGGCTGGCTTGTGCTATTCCAGCAAGATCAAGTAGGGTGGGGCCCAGGTCAATTTGAGAGCTTGGTGCCCTATTGATAGGGGGTAAATTCATAAGCTTTGGGTGACTGCCCTTCATAAGTAAAGGGATCCAGGTGTGTTCTGTATATAGACCATTACCCATGTCTGTGCTACCATGTGAACCAGTAGAAAAGCCGTGGTCAGCCATAATGACAAGGACTGTTTTTTTAAACCAGGGTTCAGTTTTTATACTGTCAATTAAATTTTTCAAACTTTGCTCTGTATATACCATAGTCCGAAGCATTTTATCTTCGAGTCCGATTCCCGGTGGATAGGGAGGCATCTCGCTTACACGATTAAAGGGAAAGTGATTGGTTTTGGTCATGGCAGTCACTAGGAAGGGTTTGTTGGAGTTTAAATTTTCTTTCATCCATTGACCCATATGCCGGAACATTTGCCCATCTTGTTCCCGGTTCCGGCTATATGTATAGTTTTGATACCATTGGGACAGCCAGGGGGTTTGGTTATCCCAAGAAGGGTCGGCACTGGAAAAAAAATGAGTTGTGTATCCCTTCTTTCCTAAAAGCTCGGAAAAACTCTGGTGAGCAAGCCAGGTGTAGCTGGTCGCTATATAGCGAGTAGGGTGATGCCAAAGGGATAAATGTGTTCCCATAAGGGCAGAGATGGTAGGTATACCCGAAACATGAAAGTGCGACCATACTTTTGAATCACCTGCAAGTTGATTAAGAAAGGGAGTGGCATCATGGGTAGCCCCAAATTCTTTTAGAAAACCAGCATTCAAGGCCCGATGGCTTTCAAGAATAATCAGAATAAAATTCCAAGGTTGAGTATCTATGCCGCTGCAATCTTCATCTATCCCATTGGAGGGCAAATCGGTGGCTAAAGGATGTATTTGAGCATTTTGATCATTACAATCTTCTTTTAAAATAAAACCGTCCCCATCAGCATCTGAGTTACATAGGGCGCTATCGGGCCAAGTATTTTGCGCACATGCCTGCCAAAGGGGTAGCCGGTAATAGGGTAAGGCGCTATCAGGAAAAACCCAGGAAGAATTTCCCTCCCCCCTTTGCCAGTGTTCTTGCCAATTTTTTGCGAGGCTTGATTTTTCTAGGGGCGAGAGAAGTAAAGGTTTACGGTTTTTAAATTCTTGCAAGAAAAGAGAAAGGACTGGGGCAAGTTTTTTTTCACGAAAACCACCAGACCAGATGATTTTGCGAAAGGATTGGCAGGCAAGAAAACAAACAATCAATATTATCAAAGCAGTTTTGGGGTGTACTTGGGAACGGGGCACAAATCGGTGGAGTATAAACCAAGCGGGAAGAGAGCCAAAAAAAAGTAAGTAGGGAATGAACCAGAGCGAGGCATCTTGAAATAGAAAAACCTTCACCTCGCGTAAGGAACTCAGATTAAAGTACAAGTCCAGAAAGTCCAAGCTGAGGTGGGTGCCGAAAGATCGGTGAACTTCATGATCGGACACAGTAAGCAGGACAAGAGCACCTTGAAGAATTACAAAAAGACTAAAAATGATTTTATATGTCCTGGACCAAAATAGGGAGCTCGTTTGTTTCGAATTTTGGTAATCAAACCACCACGAAAACAAGAGAAGGGGTATAAAAGTATACATGATCCAGACATAGTCTATACATAGGGCGTGAAAAATATACCATTCAAACTTACTGACAAAGGGCAGGCCCATAGCAGAAACTCGGCCCAAAACGCAGATGCGTAAAAGGGCGTGTACCAGCCAAAGAGTCCAAAGAAGAGTGAGTACAGAATTAAAGCTTTTGTATGGAGAGGAAAGGTTTTTCAATTTTACCTAGGTGCGGTGAAAGAATCTAATTGAGTTTGACTTGAGACTGGGTTAAGATAAAAGTGTAAATAATTTAGACTTCTTGAACAACTCTCGTTTTGGCCTGCCCTCATCTCTTTTATAGAAAGCTTAATGAGGCAAATTATAGGGCAAGTGGGGTTCAGGGCCCTTTGTTTTTGGTTATTTTATTCCTTTGCTGTAGATGCTTTCGTTTCTAAGCAGATTAGGCTTTGCAGGCAACTACCCCCGCAGCTGGAGCAAGATGCAGAGGCCAAGGGTTTCGGGCCTGGGAAATGCCAAGCAGGGGTATCTTAGCCTAAATAAAATTAAAAATGAGTAGCTCAGGGGTGAGGTGTATTTATTTTACAACATTTAATCTAGGCATGAATAAAACTTTATATGTTAGTAGGGTATGTTGGGCTTACTCAGACAAGGTCTTATCATTTATAAATTAACCGATGTGCACCGGACTTGGCCTGGGCTGGCCAGTGTTTTAATCTTTGTTTTTCTATATGGTTTAAAAGTCCCTTGCTTGGGTTCCTCACCCTCCCGCTTAACTTCGCTTACAACTGGAATTTCTGATTCTATACAAGTGAACCCTAGGAAATCTGATTCCTCCCAGTTGCCCGATTCCAATTATATACTTGAGTATCTTGCCCACCCAATTTTACAAACAATTACCTGGCCCATAGAGAAGGCCTTGCTCCCCCTCGTTGAGTTGGCGAGTAGCCCACTCCAACCCCCAATCCGTTATTTCGCCGAGGAAGATGTAGTTGATCGGGTTATTGATATCGTGAGTTATGGACCGCAAAGAAAAATCCAAATTTACCCCACCCTGGCCCTGTCAGTGGGGCAGGGCTCAAAAATGGGTCTTACCCTGAGGGCAAATAATATTTTACCCAAACAAACTGATAATCTGTTTTTGGGATATATTGTATATGTAGATGGAGCGCAAACCCTGCGCTTTCGCTACAATACATCTAACATTCTAGGAAAAAATTTCAATAACCGATTAGTTGCCTATCTACGCATGTCCGATAATGTACGTTTGGCTCACCCTGGAAGTTCGTATACCGGATATATTTCTGATACTTCCAAAGGGATAGATAATGATGTCAGCTGGGGTTTTTATAAAAATCAATCCTTGGGTTTTGGTGTGCGGTGGCGCAGGTCAGATTTAAAACAAACAAATCGCCCCAATAATCAGGTGCAATGTGGACAGGGATACTTTTTTACCGGCCCAAATGAAGAATGCCTGGCAAAACGAGGTATTAATCAAAATCTTGATTATTGGGTTTTCCAATTTAAGGTTTCGTCGAACACCGTGGATAACCCTAATATTCCAACACAAGGCTCAAAGCAAGAGCTGGGTTTTAGCTATGTATATGGCGAAAAAGACCATAGCTATATGGAATGGGGTGGTTTGTTCCAAAACTATTTGTTTTTAGGAATTCAACGCTATGAAATTTCCCGAGAAGAACAAAAAAAACTGGGAGCACTTAATTACAAAAAGATTAAAAAAGCTTTAAACTACTCCAATATCAAAAGTCAACTTTTCAACCGAAAAGTCATTGTCACCCAGCTCAGGGCATCTCAGGTTTTGGATGTTCCCGGCCAGAATATGCCTGCACAGGCTTTGCGCTCTATCTCTAATACCACACCTATGCGGGGTTATGGTGGAAGCCCTTTTAGGGGAAAGGCTTTAGGTGCTGTGAGTGCGGAGTACCGTATGCCTCTTATGCATATGCTAGAAGGGACTCTCTTTAATGAATATGCTGTGCTAGGGCCCTCACTTCACAGGCTTTCGCATCACGATGTGAAAAATTCCTGGGGTTTTGGTATACAAGTGGCTCGTAAGGATATATATCTATTCCGAGCTCAAGCAGGCTTTCACGGATTATCCTATCCCCTGTTTAATTTAACAGTGGATGGGGTATATTAACCAGGCATACAAAAAAAACCTTAGACTGGGTACACGGGAAAAACCAATCTTACCCCTATGAATATTGGGGATTTCCCTTGTTCAGCAAGCTTTAATTTATGAAATAGGAGGGGTGGTACTGCGTCCCCCCTCCTATTTGCTCGCTCACTAGTGCCTTCACTTACGATCAGGCACATTTCGTTTTACTCGCAAAT
>Ga0116204_1000481_pt1 | contig 22714 bp, 46 predicted proteins | sample LakKivwa52mmetaG_FD_94481 | JGI IMG/M metagenome (GOLD analysis project Ga0116204, IMG submission 94481) | Anoxic lake water microbial communities from Lake Kivu, Rwanda to study Microbial Dark Matter (Phase II) - Lake Kivu water 52m metaG | ecosystem: Environmental > Aquatic > Freshwater > Lake... | reverse complement strand
TCCTCCTAATCAGGAAATGGATCATTCTTACCTATACCGGCCAGACCAATTCATACTCAACCGGTTCATCATACTCGTTCTCTTTGGCCTGACACCTCCAACAGCTACATACCTCTGGTAAATCAGACCTTCTGAGACCCTTAACCACTCTTGCTAAGTACAGTGATAGTATCGGCCAATCCTCTATATCACCAAGGTCGGTATGTTCAGATAGTCTATCATGTATCAGGTCCATGAGTGGTGACTGAGGGCCATTATAGTACCTCATTGAAGTCTCCAAACAACCACATTATTAGGTAGCCTCATAATTATTGGATAAACCTGACCTGGTCTCAATCCTCCGTTATTTATACCTGGAAAAGGCAGGTGGAATATTTCCATGGGATGTCGGTGAACGTAATTACTAAACATATCAACAGAGATCCTTATCAGGTCTATAGGAGATGGGTCTCTCCAGTGATACTTGGTCTGGAACATACCTATATTCTTATATACATCTGGTATGCAACCATAATGAGGGTATGAGTCCCGAGGCCAATCTCCAAACAACCGGTTGATACAGTCACCAAAAACCCCGTCAATCTTATCGAACCGGTTCTTGGCTTCCAGTGCATTCCCAGCACCCATGACCAATTTACCCTGAGTGGTAACCACCGAATTGGTGGTGATCAGGTAATGGTCATTGGTGTTATAGTCCGTGAACATGTTACCGCAACGTTCTATCATCTATAATGCTCCTTCTTCCAACGGTCATAATCTCTATTATCTGCCACCGGATCATTCCACGGTGCAAATGGATCATCCTTATACATTGGCTCGTTCCAAGGTTCAAATGGTGAGTCCTTCCTGTAATCTTCGTTCCAAGGACAAGTGGGGTTTGTATTTCTCATGTCTTATGCACTCCCAAACCTATATGATATAAACATTCCTGGGCCATATGAACCCTCGTTGTTGTCCACAATGAAGCCCAGCTCTTCCAATTCAGCCTTATCTTCCTTGGAAACCTTGTCGGGGTCAATATCCATAATAGCCAAAACATCATGTTCACAATGGGTTGGATACTTTGGGTTACCATACTTCCTAAAAATCTGTAATGCTCGGATAAGATCATCCATGCTTAGTCCTCCTTATATTCTGGATTGATGACCTTACAGGAAAGACGGCCAGACAGTACGTTAGAGTATCTCTCTTCCAAAGGTCTGATTACAATGCCTTCCTTCGGTGTGTTAGTACCATCATAGTTCCCCTTTGATAAGGTTAATAGGTCATCCAAGGCTATGCTTTCATTCAATATGATATTCATATCCATGATCGGAACAGTACTCAGGCCTAGTATCTTCGAGGTTACGAACAGGAAATCCGTGAAGCCAAGGTATCTACCGGCATCAATATCATACACATTGAACACGAAGAACTGTACCTCTTTGAGACCCAACGGGTTGCCTTGGATCCCCTGGCCCGCTATCTCCCCTTGACATGCAATGTTCCTACCATAAGCACTCATCTTGGCCTCAATACCATACTTGTGTGCCATTGCAACATAGAGGTTATCCTTGTTCTCCTCCGTGTCTTTCATGATGTTGTTCCGGCTGCATATGTAGAACACGCCATCATGGAGTATATAGGACGCACTGGTTCCATCAACCTTGGTGGTAATATACACTGGTACCCCTTTGAGTTCCTCCAGAAGCCCCGGAGCACTTTGGATACGAACCTCGTCTGTTTTTGGAACGAGATGTGTGGGAAAAGAGCCACCGGTCATCCCCTTCATATGGATAGGCACCGGTTTCTCATAGTGAGTCACACCGGTCACAAGCGAAACATCGGTTCCAATAGGTAGGCCGGTGATTTCAGGCCAATGGGTAAGCGGGAGCACTAGGCCCTGGCTGACTTGGCCCCTAAGTTTACAGGTCCGAACTCGGAACTTGGTCTTCCGGAGGAACTCGAACAGAGGGGTCTCAGGGACCACGCTGTCTATCTCAATGAATACAACGAGATCCCCAACAGCCAAATTGTCAGCCTTGGAAACCACGCATTTCCACCCCAGGACCGAAGCCAGGAGTAGTCGGTCCGCGTTTTCCATCGGATCCAACGCTAGCACTTTTTGTATTGATGCACTCGGCATATTATTGTACTGGATCCTCTCCGGTGATGTTATGGTAACGAGCCATAAAAGTCTCTTCCCCAATATCCCCACTATACAACCATTCAATTTCATGAGACAGCTTGCCCGCTAATTCGATGAGCCGCTGGGAGGACCTCAGAGCATCTATCACCTCGGCGTTAAAACTAAGTTGATAACCGGTCTCATCCTTCCTGTCGTTCCCATCTATCTTGTTTTGTAGTTCCTCCGCGAATTGTGAGATCCGGAAGCAACCATAGTCAAAGGCTCCGCCTGACACATCTTACTCCTTGCATGTTGCGATTTTTCCATCAGGAAGGTACTTTACAGATGCACCGGATGTGAACTGGATGTACTTTACACCGGATATACACATTTCTGAGTGGCCGGTCCATGAAGCGGTAATTCGTTCAACTTTACCACAGCTCATGATAAACACGGAACATATTACCAGTATGATCGATAACAGCTTTTTCATGTTTCCTCCTTACATTACATGGGTTAAAATATATAAAATTACAATACCAACTAATAGAGGTAAGATATCCTTTAGCATATTACCTCCTAAACGCTAAAGCCAAAATGAGTAGTACGAAAAACATGAACCACATGCTGGCACATGATTTCTTCCACACACCAAACGCTAATCCCGCTGACATAGCCAGCACTATGGTAAAAAATATCTTCATGGTTAGTATCCTATCATATTTCAACCAGTTTGTCAAGAAAAATGTTTATAAAGGAGATCAAGTGGTTAAATGAAACATAACCGAACAGAGATTCCTCTATTCCACCATGTTTTTCAAGCCAGGCTTATGCCCTATGATTCAACCCAATAAATTGATGACACCTCATTCCTCTACCTCCCAGAGTGTTTTTCTCCATAGGTTGTAATTACCATCATTGGATGTAGACCCAGTAACACTTTCCAGACGTAAAAAATCTGTGGATAAAAATTGTAAAAAATAGTCCAGCTTTTTTATTGTCTTAGGACTTAACCGGTCATAGACATCCTGCATGTATTTACCGGCGGTAGCCATCCGGCCTGAAAACCTATAGGTGTGTCCAAACCACTTCTCATACAGGACAAACTTGACGAACTCCAACCCTTGCCATATAGCTCTTGGAACCTCTTTATTGGCTCCAAAGTCATATATGATGCATCGGTTTCCAAGAGCCAGATTCATAAGAAAATCATCGGAGAGCTGCATCAGGATACAGTCCCATAACTTCCGTTCACACCAACTGGATTGTATCCGTAAGAACCTGTAATCCTTGAGGTTATACTTCACGATAGCCCCTATACCATTAGTCAGGTTGATATAGTGTATGGTTTTCATGGAAAACATGGTAACACAGTTTAGAGGTCTTGTCAAGTAAAAGTTTTGTGAAAGGAATCAAGAGGTTAGTGATGGGCTAGTGTTATCCTTTTCTTCCAGTTTACCAGGGGAAAATTTGTAACAATCCTTATAATTATTAGGGGGATATAAAAATCTGCTACATCCGGTCTTGTATTCCCAGTATTTACATTCCTCGCAATCAATATTGGTCATTTTGGAATTCTTTGTGGTGTTATTTCGGGAAACATTTTTTCAAAGGCCAATGGGTTTTGTCCAATATAATCAAGCGCGGACTTACAGTATACACATATCTCCTTATCTGTTTTTGTTGGGGATTGTACATCTCGGTTACAGTATTTGCACTTGGCCATTAAGTCCTCCGTGAATAAATACATATATGAAGATGATTATCACTATATTTATAGCTCAAAGTGTAACAATGTATGTTGAGTAATTTGCAAATTATCAAATCCGGTTCATATGGTCTATGTTAGGATACATCATTTTTACTCTCCTGACGCTCTCATATAAATAGATATGTAGAAGATGGGTTTCACATATATAAGAGGCTTCGTTATGCTCCGAGCTGTAAAGGTTAGACTGTACCCGACCAAAGACCAGGCCGAATTGATGGATAAGCATTTTGGATGCTGCCGGTACGTCTATAACTGGGCCTTGGAGAAAAAGATGGACTACTACACGGAACATAAGAAGGGTCTGGGTTGGGTAGCTATTTCTGCATTGCTCACTAAACATAAGAAGGAGAAAGAATGGTTAGTTGAAGTAAGCGCCATGTCGCTTCAACAGACCCTCATTGACTTGGAATCAGCTTTTAGCCATTTCTTCCGGAAGAACACCGGGTTCCCCAAGTTCAAGTCCAAGAAGTCATGTAAAAACTCTTACCGGATAGTGAGGGATATTAAGGTTAAAGGTAAAACCATTACTCTACCTAAACTCAGTAAGGTCAAGTTCAAGGATCGGTTCAAGTTCTGTGAGCATTATGACCTCCGGAACGCAACCATATCAAGGTCTTCCGGCGGTAAATACTTTGCCTCCATCCTATATGAGAATGGATTAATTAAACCAACCCTGAACACCATCTCTGATGAAACTATGATAGGTATTGATTTAGGCCTTACACACTATGCAACCCTCTCGAATGGCATCAAAATAGATAATCCAAGGAATCTAGCCAAATCGCTTGAAGCTTTGGCAAAGGCCCAACAAAACCTTAGCAGGAGAACCAAGACCAGTAAGAACCGTATCAATCAGAAAATCAAAGTAGCTCGGATATACGAAAAGGTCAATAATCGGAGGAAGGACTTCCTACACAAGCTGGTGAACAGCCTGGTCGAGAACCAAGGCCACGGCTCGTTTGCCATTGAGGACCTCTCCATAAAGTCGTTAATGCAAAAGGGTCAAACCCATATGTCCAGGTCAATAGGGGATGCGTCTTGGTACACTTTCCGGCAAATTTTGGAATATAAGGCCGGGAGTGCCGGTAAGCAGGTGGTCATTATTGGCCGGTTCGATGCCTCCTCCAAGACCTGTGCTTGCGGTGAGGTTAACCAAGAGCTGGGGTTAGGTGATAGGATATGGACATGTTCCGCCTGTGGTACAACCCATGACCGGGACATACTGGCCGCTAAGAACATAGTGACATTTGCATTGACCAAATTGAATAATGGTTGGGGCACAACCAATGAAAATGAATATACCTAATTTGGTATATATGTCAGTTATGCTAACATGCGTTCTGTTATTTGTAAATGCCTGTACCAGGACCCCTGTGGTTATTGAATCTCCTAAGGTTTCCGGAAACCTTAAGGTTTCCAAACCAAGCCAAGTTTTACCAGTAAAACCACCACCAAAGGATCGTTGTTCCGAATATATACCGGACATCAGGGCCGCTGCAATAAAGTACCTAGGCCTTGGATATCCTTACTGGTATAACATTGGGGTAGCCATGACCGAAAGTTCCTGCCGGGCGGATAGGACCAGTTTTGATGGTGGTATAGGTCTCTTCCAACTTACACCCAGTACAGGTGTGGTAAAAGAGGTCTCCAAATATATTCCCGTTAACCCATACAACACTGAGTCTAATATACATGCACATGCCTATTATATCCATAGGATTATCAGTGTCCATTTCAAACAGGGTGACATGACTCTCAGGGGTAGGAAATTTAATCCCAAGACTCATGTGGAGACCTGTGGCCTACGATTGGCTGATGTGTATGGTCATTACAATTCCGGCTCGTGGAGATTTGCTGAGGCGGCCATTGGACCGACGATTGCATGTTCCAATAATGACATGGCGGCCAGATGTGTCAGGGACGGAACATGTGTGGGTAAGCAATACCTATCTTTCTGTGAGATCAGTTATACATATCCCATCAAAGTCTGGAACTATACCAAACCATATAAGATGATTACAGATGGTGCCTGGTTATATTGGTACGCGGAGGGGGATAAGGTCCTAACGGTCAAGTTTACCAAAAAGCCGTGCCCCTAGGATTAATCCTCACCGGGCTTGGTCATTATGACCTCCCGTTCTATGCTGGAGTTGAAACCGATCTTGTGTTCCTTGGTGTCAATCAGGGTGGCGATCCTGGACATGTCAGATAGAGCCAACTGGCCCTTTGGATAGAAATCGGAGCAATCGGTTATAGGGTCCACATAATTTGGTTTGATGGCCCGGTCTTTTGCTGGCTTATTATTGGTGTATGCATCACACCACACCTCCATGTCCATAGTGAGGCGGGTCTTACGATACTTGAATTCCTTACACCTACCACAAAGGCCATATTCCTCGAATCCGGGTCTCTCATATTTTTCAGATATTGTCCAGGATAGGTCCTCAAGTGTGCCTCGGCTTATGCGGTCCATCTCTTTCCTTTCAGTTCCTCAAATTCTTTAGTGTCACCTTCGGTCATACGATCTGGAAAGATAATAGACAGTAAGGTCAGGTAGTCATATCTTCGTGTTTCCTCGAATGTCAATCCCGATTTTATCATACCTGCTTTACCATCCATTTGTAACTCCTTAACATGTGAAAATTTTTATGATTACATAGATCAACGCAAATCCAACAACAAGTCCGATCATGCTGCCTATAAAAATCATGGCCCTTATCATTGGTTTACTCTCACTTCATATTGGTGTTGCACATCTTCACTTGGTCGTGTAATAGCGACATTTTAAGGCCGATCTCCTCGGCTGTTTGTTCGGGTCCTTTAGTGCCATCTTTATACACCCGCCAATATTTGAGTTCCCTGTTTAGCTCATAGTCACCTTTGCCAAGGTAGGCACAGTACCCATCTTCATATGTTTCATACCCTTTACGATAGGAATGATATGGACACTCATATCTATAGTCGTCAATGTAGGAAACACAGTAGTCACCGATGGGTATCACATTGGGGTTAAGTTCCATTTATATATCTCCATAGTTTGATAATAACCAATCCAGGTTCACAGGCTTAAAATCCCATACATCTACCCCTATATTGATCAGGTAATGGGTTCCTATGACCTTGGTCTTCCACTTTTCATGTATATGAGCCGTAAGGTATATATCATACCCGTAAATGTCAAGGCACTCTTTTGGGTGATGATTAAGGTATATACGCTTACCTCTCCTACGCAACTCCAGTGCTCTATGTAGTGGTACCCCATTGAGCCTCTTGAAATCATGGTTACCGAGCAGGAACACCCATGTACCATTGAGCTGGCTGATAATGTCACTCCATGGCTTATGGAATGAAAAATCACCAACATGGTATACCACATCATCCTCATGAACCAGTTCGTTAGCATTGGTGATAAGAGCCTGGTTCATCTGGTCAATGGATTCAAAGGGCCTGCCTGTATATTTGATGATATTTTCGTGCCCCCAATGGAAGTCCCCGGTGATATAAGTCCTCATTGTGTTTTCTCAAGCATCTGTCTGAACCTTATCAGATCCATTTCACCTATGAACACAAGTCCACACATGCAACACTGTAGGACTGTGATCTCCAGACCGTTCTCTGTTATATCCACGGAACGCTTCAACTCAATATTACATTTGGGACAGTTCATAGCTCCAGCATCCTCCATCCACTGTAATCCGTGATCATGTTCAGGCAAGTCCATTTGGTGACCTTGCCCCCCTTGTGTTTGTAATGACCTTCCTTAAATAAATGCCAGTGCGCGAACCAAAAGGCTTCCGGCTTATATTTCTTCAGCACCTTGTCCAAATACACCCTGGAACGATCTGGAAACATCTTCTCACGTTCCGGACCAAGGATGGAAAATTCATTTGGCGCGGTGTGACTACAGACTATATCCACCTTGACCCCTTTGGTGATTTTCTTCAAATCATCCTCACCAATCATTTCATCATCAGGGAAATAGTCAAACCCAACAACCCGGTACTTATAGTCTATGGAGAACCCACCACCCATGAATAGGAACGTTTTTCCACCTATAACCTCTGTGGTGCCACGAGGCTTATAGAATATATTGGGTAGAACCTCATCGGAGGTTCGTTTACCAAGGCTATAAAAGTCCTCATGGTTACCGTCTATCCAGTACACCGGACACTCCGGCTTAATGGCTTTCATATCCATCCACCTGCTGTTAGGCCAATAGCCCCATTCACCCAAAGCGATACACAGGTCAGGTTTCTCCCTCTCCAACAAACGCTTGAAGTCAAAGAAGCGAGCATGGATGTCACCTACCATTAGTATCCGCATGTCAATCTCTTCAGTACCGTATTAACCAATTTGAATCCGGTAGTCATTTGGAGAACAAAGTCCAAGCAACCAATAAATCCGACGGTATAGAATATCCTAAGCATCCATTTCTTCAAATTTGTGTCCATGTCTGTGTTCCCACTCGCTTTCCAATATCTTTTTCTGTTTCCTGTTCAACCTTTTCAAGGCCCATCTGTCGGCCATCTCTTCTAATTCAACACCGGCAAGATGGGCCCGTTCATGCTGAATGACTATTCGCTTATAATCTTGGTCTAAACCGCAGTCATTGTTATAAATGATCATCTTTGCCTCACCGGTTATGACGGAGAAAGCATAGGGACTGTTTTTCGGACATTCTATATGGTTTAGTTTCAATAACCTCAAAAGCTCGTGGTATTCTTCTTCACTAAGGTACTTGATGTCCATCATTTAACCCTGGTCATATAGAAAGATTTAGGTAGCTGGATAAGGAACTCCTTCAGTGTTAGGGGCACAGGCCAGCGTTGTTTATATAATGGAACAATATGGACCAGGTTCTCATGTAGCTCTTTGAGGTTAAAGACCATCTTCAGTGCATCAGCAAAAAGTTGGTCGGGCACCAACGGAAATGCGCTCTCCACCTGAAACCGGACAATGGTGTCCGGGCTCCAAATCTTCCATATATCACTGTTCAATATGTTGGAACATGTGACCTCATTCAGCATATAGCCTCATCTCCCTAAGATGATTAATCAATTTACTCAACCAGGCTCTCTGGTATGGTCTTATAATTTTGAAAGCATCCCGAAGCATGAACCACCGAGCCTCCGCTACTTCATAGTCCGGTTGGTTGAAGTCTTCCATTCTCACCACCTCAATGGCATACAAGGTTATATGGTCATAATTATGTACCTTGAAAATTGATACCATGTTACCTTGGTTAAGCCCGGCTTCTTCCTCCGCTTCTCTCAGAGCCGTATCGATGGAGGTTTCACCAGGATCAATGACACCCTTTGGTACCTGGAAGTCGGGCCCACCGTAGTTTGGATCCGATGGTTTTACTAGGAGGACATGTATTGGCCCGCCTTGGGTGACATGGTATATGATGGAAGCCGCTCTGGTCATTCCCATTGTTTTCGCCTACTATGCCATGATTTATGGAACTCTTTATCCATCAGTATTTCCAACATTTCACAGCCCATAGTAGAACTATAGCCATAAATATGCTCATCAAGGTAGTCAATACCATAGCTCTTTGCCATCTCATCCAACTGGGCTATGGTGGGGTACCAAACAACCCAGGCATTGGGACCGCGGTCCCACAGGGCGGTTTGCCAGGTTTTACCGTCTATCTTACCATTATTAACACACCATATACCATACTCATTGTATTCCAGGCCATATACGGGATGAGATTCCAAAGGTCTAGGTGTATCAAGTCCACCGGTGTTTTTATCAGCCCATACCACCGAAACCATATCACCGACCTTTGGTTCCCATCGGTATGTCAGTTCAGGTGCTTTCTGGCACATCACAATATATTTTTGATCCATGGTTAAATCCTTCCGGTTTCCTTCATTTTCTCAAATCCGGCAATTGCTTCCTCGGGTGTTCTGAACCTACCAACTCTCCAGTATTGATGTGCGCTTAGGTTCACACTGTAGGAATAATAGGTTACCGACCCATCCTGTTCTTTGTGGATAGTGGGCTCTTGCATAATTTGATCCTTTCTGTTAGCTTTGGTTGGATTGTATCACAGAACTGATTGTTTGTCAAGCACTATTTTTGAGTGCCGTCATCATAAGGAAATTCACTATTTAGACGTAGGTCTTTAAAGGACTCTACCAGGTTAAGTATATGTGAGTTATTGTTCACTATGATCGTAAGGAAATCAATCACATCTTTATTGTTACCGCTTCTCATCTTCTGGAAGTTCTTATCCGTAAAGATTTTGATAGACTGTAACTGTTTCCTTGTGATCCTTATATTGCCTTCCAAAGAAAAAGTGGTGTTTGGGGAGAATTTATACTTCGATAAATCTTCACCGGTGTGATCTTCCTTGAGATATTTGTCAAGCTTCATATTTGTCTCCTTGGTAAGCATCCTATCATATCCGACATCACCTGTCAAGAAAAATGTTAGCCAATGATTACAGTCACTTAGCGGAACTTAGGGTTATTTAGATTTTCCCTGGAAAACTCCATCCTAGAAACCAGTTTCAACACGCTGCCGTCGTTATCCACAACGACAAACCCCTCTGGTGCTGCTGTTTCAAAATGATCACCACGCTGCATAAATGTGCCTAACGTTTTGATACTATTGAGCTTCTTTAGTATTACTTGCTTGAGGTCTGTCAGTATCTTAGTGATATTGAATAGGTAGCCAAATTGCTTGGCCCTCCTCTGAATGAATGATACCATAGTGTCCAGGACACTTTGTTTGGCCTCCTTAGACTTACCGGTCTTGACGCTACTAATCTCTTTCTGGAGACGATCCTCCACAAATTTGGTGAATAACTCAATACCCACCTTTGGAGACATTAACACCGTACCACTCCGGACGAGAGAATTGATCCAGATTTTATACAAGGCCTTCAGGCCAATATTGTCCATTTCCACAAAAAACCCCTTGCTGATCTTATCTGACATGTCTTCCAGCTCTAACAGCCTAATTTCAATATCACTCTGTTCCCGTTGGTCAAAGTTTACCACACCGGATACATCCTTCAGGCTGGAATCCTGGATCCACACATTGGGGCTATTGCCAAACATTTCCTTCTTGGCATTAAGCATGGCGTTACTCAGGTCAACGTCTTTATAGGTTGCATGGGCTACTATTCCGATCTTGGCCCGCCGGATCTCTTTGGCTAGGTCGGAATCATCATCTGGAACAGCATAGGTCAGTGTATTGGGTGTGAATGTCATGTGTTTTAAGCCATCTATGTTCCGGACCTTGATATCCTTATCAATGAACATGAGACTCACTTGGAATATGCCTTTGGTAATGACCTCTGGTAGGTACTTTAGGCCATACTTTAGCTTCTCCTTGAGTTCGTCTCCGGTAAACATGGTATCTATATCTCGGTCCGTATAGGCAAGCTTGGGTACCTTGTTGAAAGCCGACTTGGTGGAAATAAAGAACTTGTCATCTTTATCAAGTCCCACAATAAAATCCGGGCTCCCATCCCATTTAGTGCGTATGGCCATGCCACCAGTTGATTCACCATTAAGGCTGCTCAATATGGTCTTGATGGTCCGAATGTTCTGGTTTAGGCCCGATACACCTTTATCAATAATAAGGTCCTCGAAGTGTTCAAGATGTTTCATAGGAGATTCCACCAATATCTCCTCCAGTATCAGCTTACCCCTGTTTGGTAATAGATAGGTGTTGAGCCTGGTCATTCTTTACTCCTTACCTGGTCCATTAGGTCATAGATCAGGTCAACTTGATTGGTAGTGAACTTCCAACGTTTACCATTGTTCATCTGCATCCATTGGTATGGGTCGCTGTTCTTCTCTTCAGACATAGCCAACCAGTCGGCCACCATGCTGGCCACATAGGTGTCCGGCATACCGGTAGCATCAACCATCTTTTCCGGAGGTGTGTCCCTATTAGAACTTTTGATACTTTCCATGGACGAATTGGGGTCCCATGACTCCGGATGATGTTTGTTGGTCTTAACGTGATGGAACGTGGCTTCCTGCATTTGGACCATAATATCATGATTTGGTTTATATTCTTGGCCAAGGCTTCTCATATAGTAGCTCCAGTTGACATGGAGGTAAGGCTCATACTCAGGTTCCTCAAATTTGCTTTGGTCATGTGTTTTCTCAAGCTCAAGTATAGTGTTATCCAACCTATCATCATTCAGAGTAATAATCTTCTGGAGGTATTTCTGGACTAAGGCTATATGTATATTGGTCCGTTTGGTGAAATGGTCCACCATCTCCGAGCGCGATTCACTAAGGTAAGCCTTGAGCCTCATTTGATTTCCTTCACTGTGAAAAATGCCTGAATACTGAAATTTCTGCTTCCATCAAAACCAGCGTCCGATTCAAAGCCAGGATTGAAGTGGACTGTGTGTGGATCAATAACCCATCCAAAGCAAAGCAAGGCTTTACGTTTCAGCTCCGCAATCATGGAACTTTTGTTCTTTGATTTGACACTGATCCACATTGAATCCTTGAAAGGCGGTGTCTTGTCTTCCATTAGTCCCCTCCTAATCTCACCATCAGTTTCTTCCGTAGCCATGAGAACCATCTCTCATTGTCCAGCCCCTTCGCTACCACCCTCCTATATGCACCGAAGTCGTTAGCCTGTAATGCTTTCCTACAGTCCGTACCAGACATACCAGGTACCCTGTTAGTGTTCTTATCAATATCCTTGGCAAACACCTTGTAGTCTGTGATGGACTTGAATTGCCGAAGGTACCCGTTTATCCTGTCTGTGCCCGCCACGATATATATGTCCTCATTGTTGGGGTTCAACCTGTTATCGGCAATGATGTCTGGGATATAACCGGTAGGTGCATGGATTGGTTTGACATCCGGGTTGGTCACCTTCAGTAAGGCCACCCGGTCATTGAAGGTCAGGAAGTTCTTAGCGTCGAGCCTGGATGAAGTTCCCTCTATGATAACCACATAATTCTTATCGTAACCCATGTCATCCATGATGGCCTGATGCCCTCTGATTGGGGGTTGCAGTCTGGCTATAAAAATCCCAATACTCATGTGTAAAAGACCTCCGGTATGATACCTTTATTTATACCGGGATCACATGTGTCTCTTTTATCTCACCCAGTATCTCTCTATATTCATGTTCTAATGGATTATCGTTGTGCTGTAACCACCCCTTATATACCAGCCATGTGATGAAATATTTACATATGAGACCAGAGTGGTAGTGGTGTACTGGAGCTAATTGGCCATCTATCTCCGAGGTGCAATATATGAGAAATGGGGAAACCGTTTTGGTGCCCTTCATGCCAGGTCGCACATTGTCATATGACCTCTTGAATGACTTGACCACATTTTGTAATCTCTTGGTTCTGGCATCCAGCTTCTCCTTATACACCCTCATTATATCATCATTGAAAAATCGCCTATAAGTGAATCCTTTGCCATACAGTTCAAAGCCGCACTGGAAATAAGCCTCCGGGTCTATATTGGCCTGGGTAAAAACCTTGGCGGCGCGGTCCAAATAGATTTGGTTATCTGGTGTCAGCCTGGATACAGTGGCCACAACATCCTTTGGTCTGCGGTAGCCCTGGGCCCGGCGGAATACAAGGTAAATATCGAATATTGTCATATGGTGCCTTAGCTAATGTTGAGTGTTTTGCCAAACAATTCTAGGTAGGAATTCACATACCTCTTGAGGTTCAGCTTGTTATTGTCCTCCCAGTATAGTTGGTCTTTTACTATATCATAGTCCAACTGGTATGTATTCATCCTATAATCCACATCAGAGGCTAGACGTTCTATATGGCCGATGAATAGGTCTTCATCGTCCGTATTGAGTGTCATGTTTCTGTAGGGCCTGGCACCGGAATACACTGTGGGGAAGCCTAGAGCCGCTGCTTCCAGGGCCTTGATATTACTGTTGTGTGAAACTATACCATTGGCATTATAATAATGTCCATCCACATCAACATCATACACATCAGCTTTTCCATATTCTATAGTTTCAATTATATCATGTAAAATCATTGGCCTGTATGCGTTTGAGTGTGGTTTTGATATGTTGGCTCGTAATTTGCCATTCTTTCTATCTGATATGAATCCGATCTCATTGTAAAATAATTCCGATGCGTGCCGGTAGAGAATTACATGGTAGTAATCCTTGTTATAGGTCTTGTTATGCGTGGACTTCATATCGGATATAATCCCGAAACCCAATAGTAGGAATTGTACATCCTGGGCCAATCTTTTACTTTTTGTACAGAAACTCATACTTGTTCTACTAACAGATCCGTCAGTCTCAAACAAGCCCCTTAGAAACTCCTTAATAACAGACTTAGGTGACCTTAATATAATAGGAGGGACAAAGAGGTTCTTTTTTTCTCCCGAACCTCCTATTCCGATTTTTTCGGTAAAGAAGTATTTTAAGTTTCTGCTATTTAATATGATGGTGTATCCTTTACCCTTTTCGCTTTTCCTTAACATCGGAACAAGACCAATCTCATCACAAAAAACCATCACATCGCTTATAAAGTCACTATCGGCAACAGAACATGAGAAACTAATCGAATCAGAATACCGAATGTTGCCGTCACCGATTGTATATCCTATAAACCTTCCCCATCTTTCGTTTACTGTGATACTCGGCATCATATCATCGCTTACCTTTTTCATATCAATGGATAATAGTTTCTTGGTCAGGAAAAAAGGCGCAGAAACCGTTTGATATACCCCGCTGGAAAAATTATACATGTTCAAATCCAGAGTGTCCCCAATCTTGAAATCACACATCTTTTTGAATTTATCATTTGACCGGAGCCTGTGTTTTGGCGTACCTTCTATTTCATATCCCCGACGAGTTTTTATTTTTATGGTGTCTTTGTTGATATATGATATTACCGCATTGACATTTCTATAACCATCTCTTTGCCATATTTTATCATTTCGCTCAACATTCCTTATGGGAATTATACCCCTATTTGTTATTACCTTAGTGTCACCAACAAGACACTTGTGGTCATTGAAGTGGCAAGGCATAAGAGGAGCTATACCTATATCAAGGTCCAGGCGTCTGGCGTGTGCTGGGTACTCAAGAACTGAGTACCAGCCATGAAACTCTATCTCACCCGAATCAACCAGGTCAACAAGTTCAATGGGTTTGGCTCCAGATAAGACCCACTGGTATTTGTCCACTGTGCCTCTGATGAACTCCATTAGCTTGGTACCAAAGTCACCACCTCTGATACCTTTCTTATATTCTGGTGTTATGGGATGGATGAAGTGATTTTCTGAACCACACCAACCTATACGAGGCCGGTCTTTCAATTCCCTTGGCCTGGTTTTGGCCACAGGCTCACCCCATATAAACTTTGGAAGATGGTTTGGTATAACAGCTATCTTGGCATTATAAGGGGAGTAGGTTTCTTTTAAGGCCTCGGTGGATACTACCATAGCGTCAGACATGGACATCATTTTTTTTATGAGTTCCTCTGTTTTTGAATAGTACCCACTGGCATAATTCCATTCTGGAATGTCTTGGAGACAATCATCCAGCTCATATATCATTGGAGTCCTATTCCGTGGCCTAATATTTTTCGCATAATGTTCAAATATGTTATAATGGTTCTGTGTTGCCGAGCGTTGGAACTGGACAAAACTGAATGGCTTATAAAAACTAACATCGTTGCAGAACAGTGTGGAATAAAGGCTTAGGAATGCATAGCCATTGAACTTGAGCTGGTTAAGCAGCATTGCCGGATATACTACGCGGATGTAGCCTGGTCAACCACACCCTTGGAGGTCCCCTGCAAAGCTAAACAGGGCAACCGTCGCGGGTGGTTTGATCGTATCAAACATGTTGGGTACCTCCTTATACACATATTTCAGGCCAACTATCTGTCGGTCCGTAAAACCTTTGTTACCTTACAACCAATGTATTCCTGATGTTTTATCCTACCGTTATGGACCATTCCATATTCAGGGTTATCCAAACGTTTACGCAAACTGTTCCATATCAGGTTATTACTGGTGCAAATTTCCCCCATTGATGGTCCCTCATACTTCTTACCATTAGTAAATTCAACCGTATACCACCATGTAGAACATTTTATGGCACGTGCTTTCTGGCTTTCACTTCTCTTTTTGCTAGTCTCTGCGGAATCTTTACGGCCTGTCGCTGCGATACGGATTTTCTCTCTATGTTCATCTGAAAACTTCCTACCTTTATTGGCCCTACTGATCTTGCTCTTTTCCTCTTCCGTGTGATGTTTACCTTTCTTGACATCACTCATTTTTTGTAGAGCTTCTGAAGTGAATACTCTACCCCTATTAGCATCCCCTATCTTTTTCCTTGTAACTTCCGAACATGGTCTGCCAGAACTTCCATCTCCACCCCATGTCATATTATATCCCTTACCTTGCTTAGTATAGGTATTATAGGCCATGATATAGAAGGTTTCCATGATGTTCAATATCTCTTTGGAGTCACATTCACATACTTGTTTGATGGTGAAGTTTTCGGCACCATATTTCCTAATGGCCCTGTGTATTGCCTGTTCCGTTCTATGGGCGGTTGATGTGGATAAATGTATACTCCATCTTTCCTCCATTGTCTTGATGGTTTGTCCAACATACCCCTTCATATTCACCAAACATGTTATTAGGTAAATGATTCCATAAGGTTTTCCAACGGTTTCCATGATATGACCCCTATAAATACATGATGTGGAAGGGACAGCGGTGTAATGACTCCCACCGTTTCCTGTGTGTTCTAACCACCAGGATTACCTTCTTACCTATTTATAAGAGCGGAGCCCCTTGTAAATCTTACTCCTCCGGTTCTCCAACCCACTCCCCATCTTCATCATACAACGGGTTAACACAGAAATTGAAAACAGCCAGTAACTCATCCTTACATGGAGGTCTTCCCCATGCATCCATGTATAACTGGATAATTTCATCCACTGCGGAGCCCATAACATCGGCCGGACCATCACCGTTATACATTGCCTTGGAGCTATCCTCACCAGGCAAGGCGTTTACCAAAGTTCTACCTGGCCTTTTTACTTCCCAATCAATCTGGCCGTACTCTACCGAATCTATTTGCCACCAACCCATAACACACCTCCACACTTTTATGTTGTTTCTACAAATTCCTCACCGTCAAATGTATACTCCTTATCTCTTAGGCTAATGATACATCCAACGGTTACATCCTCCATGTACTCATACTCGTGTAACAACAGCTTTATTTGGTGAAATAACTTATCCAATGCTGTTGGCATATAGGTCTCCTACTTGTAATTGATAGTGTAGCCGGCATCCTCTAATTGGGCCTGGACTTCCGGTAAAGCATCCTTGTATAGCTTGTATTCATCACATATATCAAGGATGTCATCATATGGTAAGGGCTTCCTCTTATTCCTGTTTAGCCTCATAATTTCAGCCACACAATCCACAATGTCATCCATCTCTTTGTCTTCACCGAGATACTTTTCAAAGCTGTCCATATGTGCCTCCTATAGTGTCTTGAGGTCTTTAACTTTCGCTAATTTGTCCAAGATCCATTCATCAGGCATACCAGTTCTGGCCTTCGCCACACCATATGGCATCTCTCCGGAATCACAGTAGTATACAAACAGCCTTTCGTATAGATCGGGAAAGTCATCCATCAGATCAATGGTGCCCTTTAGCGCATCTTTGATGTGAAGTATATCCTTAGGCTGTAGGTTTAGCTTTTTGCTCTCCCCTAAGTACCTTTCAAACTTTTCCATATGTAACCTCCTATAGCACACTACTTGGCAACTCAGTCGGTTCAATACCCCTGGCCGCCTTTTTGATAATTTCATTTTTCTCCCGGATCATCTTCATCGCCACCTTATATTCCTCGACAATTTGGCTCTTGGTCACATCAATACCTTTGTGGCTCAAGGTGGTCACATCTCTCCTGCAAAAAATACACAGGGAATCCTTGGTCCCTTCTACCTCGGTCACAAAGCCGGGTGGTAGGAACTCAGCACACTTGGAACATTGCATTTTATCCTCCTATTATTATCTGTTAATCTCCTTATGCTTTAATAGTTTTGGGTGCAAAACACCGATAACTCGGCTCTTTACCAAGCCAACCACCATCATAATCGCCGGCAACAGTTGGGCCACAACAATCAGGGCAGCAAAGGCCAGGAAAATCCATACAAACAGATCACTGTCAGTAAAGATACTGCCTAAGAGATTGAAATCTTCAACCATTCTTTGTTCATCGAGATATTTATCAACCAATTTCTCTAAATCCATCTTATATTCCTATCATATTCATAATCTGCTTGCTATTTATCCCCTTTGGCCGCTGTTGTGGTTGCTAATACCTCGAAAAACATAGGCCAACCTCCATACATCTAAAATTAGGTCCTTGATTAGGATCAAGGCCCAGTATATCATATCACGTAATGTCACGATCATTTCGGCGCCTCCGTAGGTAACGAATTTATGAAAAATCCCATTTCATGGTATCGATATCCGCGCCAATTTTTTTGGCTAATGACTCAAAATTGAACCTTGTGGATGCATCATTTATATCAATTTTATAGTGTTCCGATAACGCTTTCCAGGTCGCTAGTAATGGTTTATACTCTTTGCTATCATTGATGTTTGGTTTGTTTAACCTCACCGTAACAGACAATAATAATATTTTATAGTATAACCTACTAATCTTATTATAAAATTCTTTTTGTTTATATTCTGGATCACAAGCAACGGATAAGGCGTGTATATAATGTGCTATGTTCAATCGTACCCGATTCCACTTTGTTTGATAATTAGCACCGCCTATATATCTAAACTCTATATATTTATCACTTTTGTATAAGTTTTGTAGGTTAATAGCGTCGTGATGCACGTTTACATATTCTTTTTTCCGGAAAATAAATTCCTTTAGAGTTTCCTCCATGCCTTTATGTGTTTGGTACAAAAGTTTTGGCATAACAGATATTGTGAATAAATTGAACCGACGTATATCGAAATTTTTATAGACATACCCCTCATCAAACATCACCATAAGCTTCGTTTCATCAATGGACTCCTTCAAATTAGGTACATTATCCAGGCTAAGTCCTATGTGAAAACCACACTTATCGTTTGTTTTTGCAGTGGTGTTGATAGCGGTAAACATACGGGGACAGAAGTCTAAAAATTCGTGAACACTCATTGGTGGTGTAGTGATTTCAATGCCTTCCGGGCCTAAAGATCCATCCGTCTTTATGGTAAACTTGCTTTTATCATAATGGCTTTCCTTATTAGCAATGGTTATCTCACCGAACTTAAACAGTTTCGGATTCGCTGCCAGGAAATTTTTGACGTGCCTCTTGAAATTGTCCTTAGATGATAGACCAATAAGATCCTCGATGGTTGGAAAATCTTCATCATAAGGATTGAAACCAGCCTTTACCATCCATTTTGGAGGCTTTGGAGGGTCTTCTGTATCCGCAAGATTTTCCTCCCAATCCAAATACTTAGTATAATATTGGTGATATTCATCGAACATCCGCGCAAAATCTTTGAGGTTTGGCTCCATAAGGAACTCAAACTCAGCGCCGATGCGTACATTTGGGTTGGAGAGGGCTTGATCTATCTCATATTTTGAAACCTTCTCATTTAGCAGATGAGTTTTTAATGTCATGGTATATCTCCTGGATTTTTTCAAACTCATCACCTTCAGCAAAATACCCATCCTTAAAGTATTCCCATCTCTTATTGAAGATGTGGGATAACTGGGATGCTAGGTGGTCATAGTTATCTATTAAACCGGTCTTCTCGTATCGATCTATTACATCGGCTGTAGTATGTATATATCCAGCGAGTAGCTCCTGACTCATACCAAACTTCAACCTTTGATATTTTATGGCAGCGCCTATCATCCTTTGCCATACCTTACACTCGACTTGGCCCGTTCCTGGTTGATATTTTAGGTTATACACTTCATATACACTAAACATACGTTTCCTCTTACCTGTACTCACTCTCCCATTGTTCTACCATGTATTTATTGAAACGCAAACCCCTGGCTTTGTCCTTCTTGGACTTTATCACCTTGTTGAAAACCATTGGGACAGGCAACCTGGCCTTAGGTCCCGGCTTGATAATGCTAATCTTTTTCATCGTATTCCTCTATCTTTCCTTCATTGGTGCTGTAATACACCTTATCAATGCCAACGTAGTCAATATACCTCATACAATGGGTGCATGGTTTGGCATACATCAACTTCTCTGTCCTATTTATCCTGACTACCAGCATATCACAGCCTTTGAGCTTCCGGCGCGCATTTATTATGGCCGCTACCTCGGAGTGAATGGATCCAGGCCAATGGCGGAACCTTGGATGCAGCTTACGCCTGGACATCAATACGGAGTTATGACCCACAGAAATTATCTGGTCACCTTTGAATATGACAGTACCGATCCTATGCTTGTGGTCGCCAAGCCTGGCAACGTTTAGGGCGGCGTTTACAATTCGTTCAATCTTCATAGATATATGGTATCACATATAAGGAGGTTTGTCAATATGAAAAAAATGATTCTGGACCTGTTATCCAGGTTGAAGTGGCAGCTTAGCCGGCTGTGGTTTGATGTATTGGTTCTGGTGGGTATATTCTGGCTGTTACTGTATGGACCATTTGCGGATGTAGGGCCTGCTTACTTGTCTAATGTAATATTATCTAAGGTGATCCTACTTTCCATGGCAACAATCCATGCCCATATCACAAGGGAGCTGCTGTTCCCCTACATAAGCTTCAATAAGGAGCAGCATTGGTCAAACAATATCATGGTAATAGCTCTGTATGTGATGTTTATCTTTGGGTATACAAGAGGTGGTTGATTAGCGGAAGGTCCGGAGAACATTGATGCCGTTGGTGTACCAAATTGGTACCACCAATGCTCTCCGGAACCCTATTCTAGAGGCTCCCCAGTGGGACTTGGAGGCCCTTGAAGCGGCCTAATGGCTATTATCCAAGGGTCAAGGCCTCACTGGAGAACAGTTCCCTACTTTACCTCAATCTTGGTCTTTTCCTTCTTAGGCTGTTTGAACACCAGTGTAAGCACACCATCGGCTATAGTGGCGTCAACTTCCTCCGTCTGGCTTACGGTAAGACGCTTGAACAGCTCATGCTTCTGGCCAGACTTGGATGTCCTTTCACCCTTCACTGTCAGAATACCATCCGTCAGCTCTACCGATACAGTATCCTTGTTGTACCCCGGTATCTCAATCTCAGTTACAAGGTCTCCATCGGCATTGGTGAACCTGTCGTAACCAAACACTTCACCAAAGTCACCAAAGAACCGGCTAAAAATGGAATCAGGGTCCTCAAAGGTCCTAAGTGGGTTATAAACGCTTGGTCTCCTTTTGACTAAATCAAACATTGTTACTACCTCCTATTGTTTTTCAGTAAGGTAGTCACTGCTAGTCTGTTTGTCAAGGGTCAATCCATCATTTCCATCAGTTCATCATAGGAGATGATCTTGGTGCCATACTTCCTGGCCTTTTGAAGCTTGGAGCTGTTGCCACCAACATCCTCACAGGCAAGATAATCAGTATCCTTGGATACAGATTTCACGGAGCCACCTCTATCCTCAATCATCTCTGTCAACTCTTTCCGGCCAAGAGGCCCGGCACCTGTCATCGCAAACACTTTACCGCTAATCATACTTTTTTTCTCCTCCGTAAATTTCAGGCCCTTAGCAACCAGGTAGTGATATGTATCTTCAAATGTACAAATGTTATCCACAAAGCTTTTGGAAATTGTTGGTCCAAGACCCAAATCATCGGATTCCGTTAGGTGGAACAGTTGGTCAAACGCATACCTGGATGTGATGGCCTTTGAGGCCGTTCTGCCAACCAACGGCATACCAAATGCTGCCAACAGCTTGTGAGGCCTTGTGGTTAGTGATTTGGTTAATTGGTCCATAATCTCCGATGCCCGTTTATAACCAAACCCCTCGGTGTCCATAATTATATCTTCTGTCAGGTCATAAAGGTCCTCAATGGTCCGGACGTTAAGTTTCAGTAAAGTTGTGGCCGATATGGTCTCAATTTCCATGGTTCTGATAAAGTGTTCCACATGGTAGGTCTGCTTGGCAACACAGGCCGGATTGGCACATACAAGGTGAACACCTTGCCATACGATGGGTTTATAACAGGAGGGGCAAGTGTCAGGTACATATTTTACTGTATTTTTCATATATCCTCACTTTTATGGTAGTATATCACATGGAAAACAAATTGTCAAGGCTTATTTTGATAGGTTGACATATGAGCGCACTTATATAAATAGGTATGAGAAGGTAATCCGGGTGATGGAGTCACACCGGAAACAGTAGGAGAACCTTACCGCTGTCCCTTCCACATATCACTTATTTATAAGGAGAACATCAATATGTCAACCAAACTAACCTATGATTTTATAAAACAATATATCGAGTCTTTTGGCTATAAATTATTGAGTAATGAGTATCCAAATTCAGGGATAAAATTACAAATACAATGTTTGGAAGGACACGTATACAAGGCAGCGTGGAATACTTTTCAAGCAGGTCATAGATGCAAAAAATGTAAGTATATCAAACACGCCATAAATGAGAGACTTCCATATAATGATGTGAAAAACTATATCGAAAATACTGGCTACAAATTACTAGATGATACATATAGTGGAGTAGGTATAAAACTAAAAATGATGTGTCAAAACAACCATATATGTCACATTTCATATGATAACTATAAACATGGAAGAAGATGTGGACAATGTTACCAGAAAAAACAATATACATACATTGATGCCAAAAATTATATAGAGTCTAGTGGTTATA
>Ga0116204_1000477_pt1 | contig 22819 bp, 16 predicted proteins | sample LakKivwa52mmetaG_FD_94481 | JGI IMG/M metagenome (GOLD analysis project Ga0116204, IMG submission 94481) | Anoxic lake water microbial communities from Lake Kivu, Rwanda to study Microbial Dark Matter (Phase II) - Lake Kivu water 52m metaG | ecosystem: Environmental > Aquatic > Freshwater > Lake... | reverse complement strand
CAAGGAAATCAATCCCGAGGCCATAAAAAAAGCCATGGAAAACTTTAAGTTCTCAATGGAGGATTTTGCCAAAAAGATCGAGCAAACTCTGGACTTGCTTGAAAGTATCAAGAAAGAACAAGCTGTGCAGAAAGCTCTCCAGATTTCCGAAGAAATGGAGAAGATGCAGAAAGCCTTGCAGGACAAGACCATGGATCAGAATCAGGACAGCTCCAAACTTGCCAATGAACAACAGAACATCTCGGATAAATACGAGAACCTGAAAAAGGAACTCGATAAACTCGATAAAATGCTCGACCCCCAAAAAGATGCCAAAGCCAGGGAACAACTGGCAGACCTGAACAAGCAAATGCAACAAAGCCAGGCAGATATGGACATGAAACAGAGCAAGGCGTCGTTGCAGAACAACCAAAGAGCGCAGTCGTCCCAATCACAAGAACAGGCCAGGCAAAAACTTCGGACTTTTACTCAGCGATTGGCAGAGATGAAGAACTCGATGTCTGCCGGTTCATCCCAAATGGTTATGCAAGCCCTGCAACAAGCAATTCGTGAACTTCTGATCTTTTCCAAAAAACATGAGGAGACATCTGCAAAGTATTCACAAGATCCCTACACGATTATCAATGATATCATTGCTCAGTATGAGGGGATCCAGCTATCACTTGGCAGGCTTTATTCCAATCCTCAGACGCTGATGTTTATCCCGCCAAAGTTCTTTATTGATCTCACTTTTGCATATCAGAATTATCGGGATTTGTTTACTCAGGTCTCTGAGATGCAATATTTTAAAATCCCTGAAACCCTTGGCAATATCCAGAAAGGGCTGAATCTGATGATTTATGACCTGATGCAAGCAATGCAACAGCAGTCCTCCGGGGGTGGAGGCAGCGGCGGAATGCAATCTCTGATCCAGATGCTTGAACAGATGGGACAGGAACAAATGGCCATGAACTTTTTAACGGAACAACTCCTGAAACAGATGCAAGAGCAGGGTGGAAGGATGGATCCTGCCATGCAAAAGCAGATCCAGAAACTGGCCTCAGACCAACAGCGTATGGCAGATAATCTGAAACGCGCCCTGCAAAACAACCCTCAGGCCCAAAAACAAGGAAATGCAATCCAACAGATCGTTGATGAGGCAGAAGCCATTGCCAGACAATTAAAAAGCAATCAGGTAAACCGCGATCTTCTGAATCGCCAGGAACGAATTCTCTCCCGCCTGCTCGATGCCCAGAGATCAATCAACAAAAGAGAATTCTCAGAAAAGCGCAAAGGCGAAACAGCAGACCAGAACATCCGTCAGTTAAACAAGAATGAATTTGATTTTGAGACATTGCGCCGCAGAGCAGCCCTGGACCAGAACTCACAGGTCTATCCGCATGAATATCAACAAGTTATTATACGTTTTCTTAAACACTTGAATGAACTTGGTAATTGAGATGATAAAACTTTGCATTTTCCTGATTATTGTTGTTTTATTCGTTAGCTCTCTGAGCGCTCAGTATGATGAAAGATCGATACTTACGCAAGAAGCTCAACAACTTGTGGCCAGACGTCAGTACTCCGAGGCAGAGCAATTATTCAAGCAGATACTCCAGAAATTCCCGGGAGACCTGACCAGTATTTTGCAACTTATCAACATCTACCATCAACTTTCGCAAACAGATAAAATCGAAAACCTGCTCGATGAAAATGTTCGATATATGCCAGCCAGCACCCACAGCGAACAGAGGGTTCTGCTTCTTATCATGCAGGGTAAACCCAATGAGGCAATGCAACTTACCCGGTCATATCTTGAGCTGGTAAACCATAATATACACAATTACCGGTTAATAGCATCTTACTTTGAAAGGCGTGCATTTTATGAACAGGTAATATCCCTGTACCGTGATGCAAGAAAACATCATGGTGATGAGCAACTGTTCCAAATGGAAATCGCCAATGCTGCCCTAAATTTCAGATTACTGGATCTTGCGATATCCGAATATCTCGATCTTTTGAAATCCAGCCCCAATAACCTGTTTTTTGTTTCCAATCAAATCCAGACAATTCTGAAAGAGGATTCCACCCTGGTCAGCATTATAGAGAAAAAAGCAATAGCTACAACTGAAAGCAAGGATCCACATACAGGTAGTAGCTCTCTTGCGGAAAAAACACCTGTTGGTAATCAAATAGTATTGGAACTTCTGGCCAATGCCTATACCGGCCTAAGGAAATATGATCAGGCACTCGAGATCTACAAAAAGCTACCTGAAGCCAAACTCGTCTCTTTTGCCAGTATTCAGTTTTCTGCCCTTAATGACGACATTGCTTTGCCTGCCTATCAATATCTCATACAGGTTACGGATGAACCGCTACCATTGAATGATTATAGATATAACTGTGCCCAGATCTTTTTCAGGAATAATGCCTTGCAGGCAGCATCCGATACTCTGGATGTGATAATATCGGATAAGCGCTTGCTGGAGTGGAGTATAAGAAACAGGACAGGAGTCAATTACAACGCCCGGAAACTGAAGGCAGAGATATCCCTCATCCAGAATGCACCAACCCGGATTGTTCTTGAGCAGTATAACGAAGCCCGAAGCTTTGCCAGGAACCCTACTGAGATTGGATTGATTGATCTGGATATTACCAGATTGCTGATTATTAAAGAGGATTTCAACAACGCTATCTCTCAATTATCCAATATCCGGGATCCCAAACAATTTGAAACCAGGGAGTATTATAAATTCTTGGTGGCATTGATGCAATCCGAAATCGCATTGGCAGATTCTATGATGAATGAGTACATAATAACTTATCCATCCGGACTATATGTGAATGATGCCATATATCTGATGATGCTAATATTCAATATGTCAGACGAAGATAAAACCGCCTTTTCCAGTGCCTATAGGAAATTTCTTGCTCATGAATCGGACGCAATAAAACTACTCATCACAATCTTTGAGCATAATAATGATGAAGAACTACTCATTCTTGCCATTGAGTGGGCAATAGCACAATCAAATACCGATCAAGCTCTGGAGTTATTAAAACATGACTGGGAGGATGAAGTTGCCAGAGAATATGCCGCTGCTCTAACCATCCGCCTTGCCCTGGATAAGGAACATGAACAACGCCTGGCAAGAGAGTTTCTGGCTAAGAACCCCAACAGCATTTTTTCTCCGGGATTCAGGCAGGTTCTTTCGCGAGCTGGAAGCCAAAAACCGAATTTATGAATAACCAGAATTGCTTTATGCATAATACTTTAAATCTATCCAGTTATATCTGCTTTTACTATAGAAAAAGCATTCACAGGAGATTAAATGAAGAAAGATATTCGTAAAACCTATACCTTCGATGATGTGTTGCTATCTCCCCAGTATTCAAGGGTTTTGCCTTCTCAGGTTCAAATAGGGGCTGTACTGACCAAAAACATCAAACTCAACATACCATTTCTTAGTGCTGCTATGGATACAGTGACCGAAGCCAGATTGGCTATCGCCATAGCACGCGAGGGCGGAATAGGAATTATCCACAAGAACTTAACAATTGAGGAGCAGGCAAATGAAGTTCGCCTGGTAAAAAGAGCTGAAAGCGGAATTATTACAAATCCCTACGTGATATCCCCCAATTGGCAGCTGAAAAAGGTCTTTGAACTGAAGAAAGAACTGAAGGTGGGTGGTTTTCCGGTTGTTGAAAATGGTATTTTGGTTGGTATCCTTACCAATAGGGATACCAGGTTTGAAAAGAACCTGAATAGAAAAGTTAAAGAACTAATGACGCCAAAATCCAGATTGATCACAGCTCCAAGCGGCACCTCAATGCAAGTGGCACAGGATTTGTTGCAAAAACACAGGATCGAGAAACTGCTGATAGTGAATGATGCCTTCGAGCTTGTTGGGATGATCACAGTGCGGGATATTATGAAGAGCACAGATTATCCCAGAGCTGTTCAGGATAGTAAAAACCGGCTGATGGTTGGTGCTGCTGTTGGTGTTACCGGCGATTTCCTTGAACGCAGTCAGGAATTGCTAAAAAAAGGGGTGGATCTCATCGTAATAGACACTGCTCATGGACATCAGAAAAACATCGTCTCTGCAATAAGCAGTATTAAGAACTCCTGCTCTTGTGAAATCCTGGCTGGAAACATCGCAACTGAAAAAGCAGCTTCCTTCCTGATCGATGCCGGTGCTGATGCTATCAAAGTGGGAATTGGCCCGGGTTCAATATGCACCACGAGAGTTGTTGCAGGAATTGGTGTTCCACAATTAACTGCTATTATGGACTGTGCATCAGTGGCTGCTAAGAGCAACATTCCGATAGTTGCAGATGGTGGCATCAAATACTCTGGTGACATCGTCAAAGCCATAGCTGGAGGAGCAAATGCAGTTATGATCGGCTCGCTTTTTGCAGGAACCGATGAGAGTCCCGGGGAAGCCGTCATTTATAATGGACGCAGGTTTAAGACCTATAGAGGAATGGGATCTCTTTCTGCTATGAAAATGGGTAGCAGTGAGCGTTATTTCCAGAGCGTTGACGAAGACAAAAAAATGGTTGCCGAAGGAATTGAGGGTATGGTGCCATACAAGGGACCGCTAAAGGACTTTCTTTTCCAATTGGTGGGAGGTCTCAGGGCTGGGATGGGTTATTGCGGAGCAGGCAATTTGGAAGAACTGAGAAGAAATGCTACATTCATCGAGATCACCAGTGCCGGACTAAAAGAATCTCATCCACATGACATCAGAATCACCAAGGAAACCCCAAACTACTACAGCAGTGAATAATTCTCTGAGTACAACCCATACAAGTTATCTCAACAGCTTCAAGTATTATATCAAAGTTGAAAAGGGATTGGCACAGAATAGCATAGACAGCTATGTCCGTGATATTAATGACTTCCTGCAATTCACAGCAATTCCGATAGAAAGCATGGATCACACCCACATAAGCAAATATCTCCTCGTGCTCCAGGAAATCGGGTTGGAAGCAAGTAGTTTAGCCCGAAAACGGGTGGCTCTGAAACAGTTTTTTATGTTTCTATGCAGCCAGGATATCCCGGTAATAGTTGATTTTGATCTGATTCCAAGTATCAAAATTGGAAAGCATCTCCCCGATTGTCTAACAGTGGATGAAATGCTGAAACTGCTGGATTCTATCCCAACTGAAACAGCTCTCGACTTCAGAAACAAGACCATGATGGAGTTACTCTATGCAACCGGAACAAGAATATCAGAATTACTCAACCTCACTTTGCATGATCTGAATTTCACGGATAACATTGCAATTGTTACTGGCAAAGGAAGCAAGCAACGTTTTGTCCCATTTGCAGATACTGTTTCTGAATTACTTGTGCAATACATACGATCCTACCGACCAGCCCTGCAAAAATTCAAAACAACCGATATCCTTTTTTTGAATAATCGTGGTACAAAAATGAGTCGTATGGGATTTTGGAAGATTATTCATAATCAGGCATTGCTCTGTGGAATAAAAAAAAAACTCAGTCCCCACTCCTTCAGACATTCTTATGCAACCCATCTTTTGGAGGCAGGAGTAAATCTCAGAATTGTTCAGGAGTTGTTGGGTCATGCAAGTATCAACACTACTCAGATCTACACGCATGTCGATACCAGATTTCTGATCGAAACTCACAAAATGTATCATCCCAGATCCAGATGAATACAATAACCCTTTCTAAATATGACTGCTTTCCATCAATCAAATACATAGGAAGGCAAGCACTTCGACAAATAGGAGATTGAAATGAATAAAAAACAAATCATGCTAATGATCATCTTGGTCTTATTAGCACTGGTCAATGTTTCTTGCCGAAACAAGAAAAAAACCAGAGACGGACTTGATATTATAACTCTTACCCTGGACTGGACTCCAAACACCAATCATACAGGATTGTATGTAGCCAGAGAATTGGGATACTTCAAGGAAGAGGGTCTTGAGGTTGTGATCCAGCAACCAACCGAGGGAATGACAGATAACATTGTTGCCAATGGATCTTCCGAGTTTGGCATCAGTTATCAGGAAAACGTGACCCGGGCAAGAAGTGAAAGTATCCCGATAGTATCAATTGCAGCAATAATCCAGCACAACACATCTGGTTTTGCCTCCTTGAAACAATCAAACATCAAAACTCCCAAGGACTTCGAAGGCAAACGCTATGGCAGCTGGGATTCACCTTCAGAACACGATATTCTGAAGACCATCATGAAGTCATATAATGCTGATATTGAAAAGGTTACAATCATTTCTGGTATCAATGATTTCTTCTCTACCATTGGCAAAGATGCTGATTTTGAATGGATTTTTTACGCCTGGGATGGCATAAAGGCAGAAATTGACGGAATAGATATAAACTATTTGCCGTTACGTGATTTGCATCCTGTTTTTGACTATTATACCCCGGTAATTATTACCACCGAAAAGCTAATGCAGGAAAAACCGGAATTGATCTCACGATTTATGCGAGCTGTTTCCAAAGGTTACAGATATTGTATTGATAATCCGGAAAAAGCTGCTGAAGTGATGATTCGTCAGGTTCCTGATCTTGACCCGGAACTGGTTCGCCAGAGCCAGATCTATCTTGCCAGAGAATACCAAGCCGAAGCAAGCAAATGGGGAATACAGAATGAAGCCGTCTGGTCTGCTTTTGCCAATTGGATGCACCACAATGGTTTAATAAAAGATAATATTATTCCCAAAAACGCTTTTACCAGTCAATTCTTGCCCTGATGAGTAGTATCCTGCTCGCCCGTCAGATCAGTAAAACCTTTTTGCTGCGGGGAAAGCGGCTGCTCATTTTGTCTGAACTTGACTTTGAGCTTGATGAATATGAGTTTGTGAGCATCATTGGTTCCAGCGGATGCGGAAAAAGCACATTTCTTGAACTTTTGGCAGGGATTTCGCTTCCCGATGGTGGAGAGATCAAATATAAGGGTAAATCTATTATCGGCAAAAGTGGAATTCTGGGATATATGCCTCAAGATGATTTGCTTTTACCATGGTTAAGTGTTTTGGATAACTCATTGCTCCCCATTCGTATAAAAGGACGTCTTTCTGAAAGTGCGCAGAATACTGCTATCAAGCTTGCCATTGAATTTGGTCTGGAAAACCATCTGTCTCATCATCCCTGGCAATTGTCCGGGGGTTTAAAACAAAGGGCTGCTTTTCTTAGAACCTGCATGACAGGAGCTGATGTCTTGTTATTGGACGAGCCCTTTGCCAATCTTGATGCAATAACTCGGAATGCTCTGCAGGACTGGCTCAAGGATGTAAAACAAAAGCTTGGCCTCACAATAATACTCGTCACCCATGACATTGAAGAAGCGCTAAAATTATCGAACCGCATAGTTCCTATGACCAAAAATCCGGGAAAAATGCTTGAAGCCATAACCAGTGGGGCTTTCGATTTCTCAGACAAGAATGATAAATCAACCATAAAGAATTTGATCATGAGAGCTTTGGTCTCATAATGCCATAGCTTTGCTTTGGTAGTGACTTTGATTTTTGGCATCATGTTGATACACTAGAATTTCACATGTGTTGGCCTTGGATCAGATTACTGTCTTTGCAAAAGGCCTTGACAGTAAGCATAACTTGAAATTTTAGTGTCAGCAAAATCTCTTTCTGGAGTTTATGAATGAAAAACATTCTGGTTATCGGGGCAGCCGGACAAATTGGATCGGAACTTGTGCCTTATCTGAGAGACATTTACGGATCGCGCAACGTAGTTGCAGCAGATCTTCATTGCACTAATTGCGAAGCACTGATCGAGAGTGGTCCATTTGAGACGTTTGATGCTTTGGATGGAAAGGCCACGTTTGATGTTGTAAAAAAATACAACATAGACACAATCTTCAATCTTGTGGCAATGCTTTCCGCTAAAGGTGAGGCTAATCCTATGCTGGCCTGGAAGATCAATATGGAGAGCTTGTTCAATGTCCTGGAAATCTCCAGGCAAACCCGGGGAGCTGTTTTTACTCCATCATCGATCGGTGCATTTGGACCAAGTACACCCCATGATGGAACACCACAGGATACTGTAATGCGTCCCTCAACCATCTATGGAATTTCCAAGGTCGCCGCAGAGTTACTTGGTGATTATTATTTTACGAAGTATGGCGTGGATGCAAGAGGTCTGCGTTATCCTGGAATTATATCCTATGTAACCATGCCTGGTGGTGGGACAACTGACTATGCTGTTGAGATCTTCTATGCGGCCTTGAAGGAAAAAAGCTTCGTTTGCAACCTCAGTCCCGGCACTTTTCTTGATATGATGTATATGCCAGATGCGCTGAAGGCTGCTGTTCAACTCATGGAAGCAGATCCAGGCCGTTTGATACATCGTAACTGCTTCAATGTTTCAGCCATGAGTTTTGATCCTGAGATGATATTCAAAGCCATCAAGAAGCATATACCTGATTTTAGAATTGAGTATAAGATCGACCCCGTCAAGCAGGCCATTGCAAACAGCTGGCCGAACTATATGGACGACAGCTCTGCCAGGCAGGAATGGAGCTGGATGCCGGAATATGATCTGGACACCATGGTCACAGATATGCTCGAGAAGCTCAGAGCAAAGTTCTGAACAAAAGATACTGAAACCACATATATAATGAAAATATCTGGAAGAGTTTATGGTTAAAATTGGTGTAGTTGGTGTGGGACATCTGGGACAGCATCATGCCCGGAAGTTTCTTAGCATCAGCGGATGTGAACTGACCGGCATTTATGATAAAAACGAAGCCCGGTTGTTTGAGATATCCCAGCAGTTGGGAGTAAAGAGCTTTTCTACTTATTCCGATTTACTGGATCATATCGATGCCATTGATATCGCAGCAACGACAACTCAACACTACGAACTTGCCAAAGAAGCCCTTCATAGAGGTAAGCATGTTTTTCTGGAAAAGCCAATTACGTCCGAGTTATGGCAGGCAGAAGAACTGCTGGAGCTGGCAAACTCCAAACATCTCAAGCTCCAGGTTGGACACATTGAGCGATTTAATCCTGTTATCTTGAAAATAGAAAATGAGATCATTGATCCTATGTTTGTTGAATCTCACCGGCTCTCTTATTTTCATCATAGAGGAACAGATGTTCCCGTTGTGCTCGATCTAATGATCCACGATATTGATCTCATCCTTGGCTTTATTCATAGCCCTGTTACTGAAATTCGTGCCAGCGGAACCGGTATCCTGACCCCCAGCATCGATATTGCCAATGCCAGGATCGAGTTTAAAAATGGTGCAATTGCCAATGTCACCTCCAGCCGGGTTTCTATGAAAATGGAAAGAAAAATCCGCTTTTTCCAACGTGACAGCTATGTCTCCATGGATTTCCAGACCAAACATGTGACACTGATGCGTAAGTCTGCCCGAATTATGGAGTTCCTTCCAAAAATCCTGATGGGAAGCACAGACTTCAAACCTGAGGATCTAATCGACATGCAACATTATGACGTCTCAGAAACTCCCAAAGATGCTCTCACACTTGAGTTGGAATCATTCATCGACTGTATTAACAATGACAGCAAACCAATCGTCGATGGTGCTGCCGGCACCCGTGCTTTGAAAATTGCACTCGAGATCATAGACACCATTCAAAAACAAATAAACACCGACAAACGGAGATAACAGTGACTGATATTTTTGTAAAAGACATCGAAAATTATATAGGTCAGCCGGTTCGCCTCAAGGGCTGGGTGCGGAACATTCGCAGTAGTGGAAAGCTCCTGTTCATCATCTTCCGTGATGGCACCGGCGACATCCAGACCGTTGCTTTCAAACCAGAAATCGGCGATGAAAACTTCGAACAGGCCAAAAAACTCACCTTGGAATCATCTCTTATCATTGAAGGAACTCCCAAGGCGCATGAAAAGCATCAAGGCGAATTCGAACTCTCCATTTCAAGGATCGATGTGATTCAATATGCGGAAGAATATCCCATCAGTAAAAAAGAACATGGCCCCGATTTTCTGCTCTCGAACCGCCATCTATGGATCAGATCATCCAAGCAGTGGGCGATTCTCAGGATCAGACACACCATCTATTATGCCATTACCGACTTCTTGCACCAAAACAGTTTCTACCGCTTTGATTCTCCCATCCTTACCCCCAATGCTTGTGAAGGGACAACCACTCTTTTCGAGCTCGATTATTTTGACGAAGGCAAGGCCTATCTTTCTCAGTCCGGCCAGCTTTATCTGGAGACAGGGATCATGAGTTTGGGACGGGTCTATGATTTTGGACCTGTCTTCCGGGCCGAAAGATCCAAAACCCGTAAACATCTGACCGAGTTTTGGATGATGGATGCTGAAGCTGCTTATGTGGAACATGATGAAAATATGGCTATTCAGGAAGGTTTGATCCGCTACGTGATCCGCAGAGTTCTGGACAGATGTATGCCGGAACTGATAGTCCTGGAAAGAGATATTGATGCTCTGAAACGGGCAGATGCTCCTTTCAAAAGAATGACACATTATGAGGCAATAGAATATCTGCGCCAGCATGGCAGTGAGATTACTCATGGCTCTGATCTTGGAGCTCAGGATGAGGTGATCTTGACTGAGAGTTCGGATGTCCCTGTTTTTATCGAACGTTGGCCCAAAGAGATCAAAGCCTTTTATATGAAACGGGATCCCATAAATCCGAATCTGGTTCTTGGTAATGATCTGATTGCCCCGGAAGGTTTTGGAGAAATCATTGGCGGTTCCCAGCGTGAGGATGATCATGACCTGTTGCTGCACAGAATGCAAGAGGAAAACATGCCAATCGAACCCTATCAATGGTTCCTTGACCTCCGGAAATATGGATCAGTTCCTCATAGTGGTTTTGGCATCGGCTTTGAAAGATTGGTAACATGGATGAGTGGTACCCGCCATATCCGCGAGACAATTCCATTCCCCAGAATGATATACAGGATCTATCCTTAATCAGTCGTCATTCTCGTGAAAACGGGAATCCACTGAATCAACATAGATGTTAAAACAAACAACCCCTAACAACCAATTTGAGCAGGGAATATAACCTGCTGAAGGAAAAGTAGATGGAATATCAGAATTTGCTCTCCAGTAGCACCAGAAACATGAAGTCATCGTTGATTCGCGAACTTGTGGCGTCAACTAAATCGATACCGGATCTGATTTCTTTTGCAGGCGGCTTTCCAGCTCCGGCAACTTTCCCAAAACATATCCTGAGCGAACTTTACCTTAACGTAGTTAACGAAGATGGATATGAGGTCTTGCAATATGGAGCCAGTGAAGGCGATATCCAGCTCAAGAATGAATTGATCAAGTGGGAGGGCTATAAAGAACTGACAACCCAGAAGATGTTGATCACCAGTGGGGCAACGAACGGTATTTTCTACTTTGCCAAGGCCTTGGTGGATCCCGGTGATGTTGTCCTCTGCGAAGCCCCTTCCTTTTTAGGCAGCTTGGTTGCATTCGAAGCCATCGGAGCTGAAACAATTGGAATTCCAGTTCAGGAGGATGGCATCGATCTTGACCAACTCATTCATACAATCCAATCTTTAAAACGCCAAAACAAGCAAATCAAGTTTCTCTATCTGATTCCTGATTTTCAAAATCCTTCGGGAGTGACCATGACCCTTGCCAAACGCAAGGAACTTATTGCCCTGTGTATCAAAGAGAACATCCCGATTCTCGAAGATAATCCCTACAGCCGTTTGAGATTTTTTGGAAAAACTGTCCCAACTTTGTATAGTGTTTGTGCGAGCGATTTTGCTGGAGCAGAAATAGTTACAGAGATTGTCTCTTTTTCAAAGATCCTCGGTCCCGGAATGCGTCTGGCATTCGTCAAGGGCAGTGCTGAAATCATTTCACGGATGGAGTCATGGCAGCAAAAGATCACTGTTACTCCGGATTGTGTCACTCAGCGGGTAGCAGCTCTTTTCCTGAACAAGGGATTCATCAATCCCCATATCGAAACAATATGCAATTATTACAAACCATTTTTACATAAGATGTTATCAGAGCTTGAGATCCACATGCCCGATAAGGTTGAATGGACTAAACCGGAAGGCGGAATCTTCCTTTGGTTATGGCTACCGGAAAAAACCAATGCAGACGAGCTTTTTGCCCTGGCGAGGGAGCAGAAGGTTGCTTTCATTCCCGGAAGCAAATTTTACCCCACTGGACAGGAAAAGTTCAATTGCTTGAGGTTAAACTACACGTTTTCGACCGAAACTCAGATCGAAAAAGGCATAGAGCGACTCGGCAATCTCTTAAAAACGCTTCTTGCATAACTACGTGGTATGATTTATCTTATTTACAGTGAGTTGTTTGGTGCGTTATCATCGGGGTGTTTCAGTTGCAAGCATCCAAATATTATTTATCGAAACCGATAAACCAAAATAAGGAGTATGACATGAAAAAGCTGGTTATGATCGGCATAAGCTTATGCCTGATAACGATCCTGGGAGCTCAGATTGGCTTTCCCAAACCAGATTTTAATCCATTTCGGGTAAACAATCCTGATATTTTCAATCCCAATAAGCTCAAGATTTCTCACAGCATGGGGTTCGAAGCCGGATCATCCTCCACTGGCTCTGGATATTATCTTTCCAGATACACAAGCCATTTGAATTACAAACTCAGCCCGGCATGGGATATGCAGCTTAATTTGAACTTTGTCAATTTTGGTTCTACCTCTACGGCAAAATCCATTGAGTTCAATGATGACAACAGCAGCAAGGTCTTCCCTGACTTCAATTTACGGTATAAGCCAAACGACAATTTTCAGATCAATATCCACGTCGAACAGGGATTCCCGACCCAACAATACCGGAACTACTGGAATAGTCGCTGGTAAGAGGATCTAGTTCTGAACGCAATCATCATACCTATCCTATTTGTGCTCGGAGCTGCTCTGGGTAGCTTTTTCAACGTCCTGATCTATCGCTTGCCCCAGAAGAAGTCTATCATTTATCCAGCTTCCCATTGTGGATCATGTGGCCAGCCAATCCCATTCTGGCTGAACATCCCCATTCTGAGCTATTTGATCTTGGGTGGTAAGTGCAAATATTGCAGTGCTTCCATTCACTGGCATCATCTTCTGGTCGAGATAATAACTCCTATCTTATTTATAATGGTCTATTTGAAGTTTGGTATCAATAATCTTTTGTTTTTTAAATATCTGGTTCTATCCGCATTTCTGATCCCAATTTTCTTCATAGACCTGTTTAACAAGCTGATCTTGAATGTTTTATCAATTCCTCTCATTGCCCTGGGATTGATCTTTTCTTTGATGAGCAATACGGACGTGCAATTCATCAACGCCCTGATATCCGGTGCCTTCGTTTCTGTCATGCTGCTGGCTGTAACATATCTCTATGCCAAAAGCAAGGGCGCGATCGGGCTTGGGGGTGGGGATATCCTGCTCCTAACGGCCATAGCAGTTTTTTATGGAGCTCTCAGCACTCCCTACATCTTGTTTTTTTCCACAATCCTGGCAATCTTCTATTTCCTGATCTTCATCCGTAAACGTGATGTTCCCTTTGTTTTCGGACCCTTCATTGTGGTTGTTTCTATTGCCTGGTTCATGGTTGGAGAGAGCTTCCTGCAGTTCCTACTCACATCAGTATTATAGTAAAGAAAGTCCCAACCCCTCCCCAGGCAAATATCGGAACTACGCTTATTGTCATTCGAAAGCGTTCCAGTTTGTATTACTGAGTCCAAATCGCCCCCCACGATATTTACAATAAATCCATTTATGGAAATATCACAATCGTAACACATTCGGATATTATGGTTTTACAAGCTTTGAACAATTCTATGTGAAATTATCTTCTAAAACACATCAAGACGCGTTCAAGGTGTGGTAGATTCATCTTCGATCTTGACAGTTTTCTCGATCCGGCAGGCATGATTCGGTGATACTATTTTCGATATAAGGAAGAGATTGCAATGCAACTGACTACAGCAGAGAAAGATGGAAAGGTCTGGACATGGTTTCTCATTACATTCAGCTCAGAAGAGCTAATGGCAAACTGGCTGGGTAGTGAGTATTTTACAACTATTGTTATTATATGCAACTATCGTGCCAAACCTATTACAAATATCTACTATTAGCAATCCTGCTGATATTCAAGTGCAAACTATTATCCAGCTTATCTCAATAGCCTTATCTTTGTAACCATTATCCTTCACCTGCTTTGATGGAGACTTGTTATGGTCGCTGCCTGAAACGTGGTCAGTTCTGCTCAACGAATTCTCTGAATAAGCCTCTGTTTTTATCATAGTTACGGATCGATCCCAGCACCATTGTGACACAGTCCAAAGCCAGCCCTATCTATCTTTCTGCCTCATAAACCCATACGACGATAATGTCTGATGCTAAACTTTTGTAAGTTGGGTTTCGAGTTTGTAGCACGATTCGCAGATCTGACTACAGATTTCTTCCTATGTCCATCCTAATAATCATGACATAGACATGGCGTTATCATGGCGTTGTCATTGCGTGGAAATCAACGCAATGACAACGCCATGATCTCGCCATACCAACACCCTGGGAATAAGCAAGGAATTATGATGTAAAAAAATCAGCATATAATCAGCTGAATATGAAAAGAGCCCCACATCTGCGGGGCTCTTTGTTCTAAGCTAAGTTCTGATGGTTTATTTCATCAGGAGCATTTTATTGGTGGACTTATAGTTCCGGGTTTCCATCCGGTAGAAATAGACACCGGAGGAGACGGCACGGTTGTTCTCATCCTTACCGTTCCAGACAACGGAGTGCTGTCCGGCTGCGAGATCACGGTTGACAAGGGTCTTAACCAATTGTCCTTTGAGGTTATAGATCCTGAGGTTTACCGCAGATGACTTTGCAAGGTCAAAGGCGATGGTTGTGGTGGGATTGAAGGGATTGGGATAATTGCCTTTGAGTTTGGTGACGAGTCCCGGGATGTTGTCAGGATCGGTTCCGGTAACAAATGGGAAAGGAATTTCAAGAACATCGCTGGGAGATCCATCGGCATTGATGTATCTGGCCACGATGTAATATTTGTAATTACCTACGAGGGTAAGGATTTCCGTGTAGGTAGTTCCGGTGGTCTCGTGTACCATCTCATAAATACCTGCATTGAACTTGCGATAGACCTTGTAGCTGATGATGGGCAGCACGGGATCGTAGGGTTCGGTCCAGATGATGTTCAATTCTCCGGTATCATTATCTCCTGTAACTGACACAATGACGGGTTTTGGCAGATCGATCAGAGTGAAATCTGCATTGCGGACAGGATTTTGCTGGGTGATATCGATCTGGTTGTTGGTTGAGGTGGTGTGATGGATCAGCGCTGCCTGGACAGAGTAGTGCCCATTACGGAGATAGAGGCGATAAGTTCCATTGGCGAGAGGATTTGTCGCCAGACCGTTGTTTGCTGAGACAATTGCCAGCGAGGGGTCAACTCCGGAAGTGGGAATAACGTTTCCTTGCAGGAAGCCAACTTTTTGGGATACACCTGTCACTTCCAGATTATCTATGAACCAGCCGATTCCACCAATAGCTTCATCAGAGCCAAAGCGGAAGCGAAGAACGACATCCTGTCCCTGATAGGCACTGAGATCGAAGATCGCATTGACCCAGGTTCCGCTGTTTCCGGAATATCCGGGTTCGCCGGAGAGTCCAAGGATCGAGGGAGTTGGATATCCGCCCGTGGGAGCAATGACGGTGAAGTTCATTCCGCCATCGGTGGAGACACCGACGTTGCAGCCGTCGTTGTTTGCCTCAGTGCCATAACGGTGCATGAAAGTAAGCTGGCTGGGCTGAACTATACTATAGACAGGACTGTAGAGGTGATAGAGGACGAATCCGGGATACTGTCCTGAAAGCCCGGTTGCCCAGACCTTCTGTCCGGAATAGGCAGTAACCTGATTGGGAATACCCCAGGCCCATCCCGTTTCGGAGACGAGGTTGCCATTATCCTGCTCAAAATCCTGGTTGATATTGGGCATGCTGAAGGGTACAAAGATATCCTGGGCGACCGGAAGTCCGTTTGAACAGGTGGCAGAGAAATTGAGCTGGACTTTGGTCGAAGTGGGAATACCTTCGTTGAAAGTAACGTTATAGACAATCTGACGGGTGGAATTTGGTAGAATACCACTGAGGGTTACCACCGGATCCGGGATCAGAACAAAGGGATCATCTGAGTTAAGAGTTGCCACCACATCCTTGGATTCGACATCGGCATTGTTGCTGAGGTTGATGATGATCTTGACGCTTTCGTTGGCTTCGATAATTCCGTTGAAATCAGTATCGTGGTCATTGACCATAAATGAATGATATGAGAGCATGGAAGCATCGACTCTGATGCTGAAGGTGCGATCCCAGACATATTCCCCGGCAACGATATGCAGATTGAAGGGAATTATCGTCCCGTTTGGAGTTGCTTGGGAAATTGTAAAGATAAAAGGATCACGATTCACACCGGTTGTTTCGGCTTCGACAGGGAAGTATTCCGAACTGCCATTGACCATTGTGACAAATTCACTTTCGGTGGATAGGGTGCTTTCAATGCCATCGGCAACAACATTGCCGATATTGCTGAGTTGGATACCGAGCTGGATGGTCTCACCGGGTTCGCAGACATGATTTCCATTACCATCTTGGATATAGGTGTCGCCAATAATCAGGTGGGCTGCTTCATGATAGACCGGGATGTTTGTGATATAGAGGGCTCTGAGGTGTCCAAGCTGGGCTGCGGCAGTTGGATATTGATTGTTATAAGTATATTCCAGTCCCCTGGTGCCGGTGTGGTCTTCAATTCCTATTGTAGAATAGTTTCCATGGCGGTTTCCGGACTGAGCATTGACGTTGTTGAAGACCTTATATTGGATCTTGATGGGTCCATCACCCAAACTGGTGGGATAGACAGACTGGTCATACATGATAACCTGGAAGGTCTCTTCCGAAGATCCATTGTAGCCATTTTTCAGGTTTTGCCACTGAACGACAAAGGCATGATTGTTGCGGTCGAACCAGGTGTAAATTCCACTTCCGCTATGGGTTGCAAGGTCATCCCAAAAGGCGGCGATCATCGGGCTGGGACCCATAGCACCGGGCAGACGGTAGTTACGGAATTCACCATTTGCGCCTGCTCCAAGCCCAATAAAACCATTGGAACAGACCGTGATCTGTTCATAGACCCGGCCATAGAATTGGAAGGGGAAGGGAAGATTCACAACCGCGGTTGAGGTTGCACCAACCTGGTCTCCTTCATTGCTGGAGTTATAAACATCGCTGATGGCAAGAGCAGATCCCTGTCCACCCAGTGAAGGGGCGATCTCGATCCAGTCATAGACCGGAACCAGCGGATAGGAAGTATCTGTATCATCATAGATCACATAGCCATAGGCACAGGGACCAAGCGGATCGTGAGAGGTTACAACTCCAATCGTCAAACTGAAATCAACATACTGCTCAAAGCCGAGATCGTTGAAAAGCTTGAGCTGGAGCGGAATTATCATCCCCGGCAGGATCTGGGCACGGGCAAAAAGTGTGTAGCCATCGGTCACAGAATTGGCTTGTCCACCTATCGCCACATTGCCAAAATAACCCATGTTATCCTGAACTGAAACCAAGTCGTTCAAAGAATAGAGCCGTCCCTGAAGATCGGTGGCATCCATAGCTCCGATATTGGTGATTGTGACATTAAAAGTGGCTGTTTCATTGGGATCAAGTGCCTGGTTCTGACCATCGACAACCTGATAGGACACGAACTTCAGCTTGGGACTTTCTATGGGGATGAATTCAGACACATCATAATTGGTTCCAAGCGCATCAGTCAGGATCAGATGCACCCGCAAGGTTGTGCCATTTGGTGTCTCGGGAGCGATTTCCATCACGACGGGAGTGATATTGTATCCGATCAATCCGGCTCCAACCGAGGCAATACTATAAGTATTCTGCACAAAAGTAACATAGGGGCTGGTGCAGGTGACAGTTCCTGTTATACCGTTTATCGTGTCCGCGCCGGTATTTCTAAGGCCAAACAGCAATTCAACGGCCTCGCCAGCATTGACGATGGCGTTCGAGTTTCCGCTTGAAGAGCCACTGTTGTCATCGTCAACCACGATCGGCCCGGGTACCAAAGTACCGCTGTTCTCGACCATGATCGTCTGTTGCAAGGGTTTGAAATCGTGCTTGGCTACCGTGATGACGGCGTTGCCATCAAGCATGTCATCCGGAAGAACGAGAATCACATTTCCATCAACATCAGTATAGCCTCTGGAGATAACCTGGGTTCCCTGGCTGAGGGTAACACTGGCATTCTCCACTGGAAGATCTGCACTGCTGATATTTACATCCAATAAACTGAGACCCAGTGGAATAACGGTCTGGACATTCATGGTGAATTCATCAGGAATACCAACGAAGACCTCCATGGTTGGATCGCCCATCAGATTACTCCACTGATTGAAGGATATGGTGTTATTTGGTGATGAAATTCCATAGATCTGGTGGGTATTCAGTTTTCCAGCCAGCAATGACTCACCCATGGTGCGCATACCTGCCTGGAAAATTCCATATACCATTCCACCAGTCACAGAATTATTGAAGGAGGTGTGAGTACTGGAGGTAGCCATTCCGACTGATGTAACGGCACCTTTGGGACTGGCAGGAGTTCCCAGACGGACAAATGCTTCCGAGGTTGCTGTACTACCATTGAAATTTCCTGTTCCGCAGGTAATAATGATGGAGTGGGGAAGCTTGTTGCCATTGATCAAGCTCTCGCTTGGGCTCCAACCACTCATTCCAAGGTATCCGCGATAATTGAAAAAACTTAGTCCCTGATTGATGGCTGCATTCATGGCAGTGGCAGATGGATCATCACTATATAACTCAGTAAAACCACCGGCATAGTCCGGATTGGCATTTAATGCAACCTCTTTGAGATACTTGTTTATATACATGGTAGAAATTCCGGAAGGAGACCAGTCACCCACCAAAAGCATCCGGTTGAGCCAATCTGCCTGGGCAATGTTTATGTTCTTTTCATAGGCATAGATCTTGGCCAACAGGGTTTCAAACTGAGTGTAATTCTCGACGGAAATTCGTCCAATGAAACAATCACCAACTCCATCCCCACCAGCAAGATGAGTATAGGGATAATCCCCTGGGCCACTATTGACCACAAAGGTCGGGATGGAATAGGACCCGGCTGTATCACCAATAAATATGATAAAATCCGGTCTGGTTTGAAGATTGTCATATTGACCCTGGATATAAGTTTTAATAGCCGCGGTTGAAGTTCCAGCTACAGAAGTGCTTGCCATTCGGACGGTTGCACCCTTCTGACGTTTCCAGAAAGCAAATTCGTTCACTTTGTCCATATAAGCCTGATCGGTCGAAGCACCATAAATGATCAGGAAATTGGGTGGTTGCTTGGGATAGATTAGATATCTGTAATCATCAAAATTGAGGATCATCATCTCGTAGGTCTTGACGAAGCTGTTCGAGATCGATGTAAGGTCCTCAGCCAGTTCATTAATGCCGGGTTCGCTGGTAAAATCAATTACAAGATCGAGCTCTTTGCGAACTATCAGTGCCCCAGTGGCAGAATTCCATTCGAAGGGATTGACCTGAAGATGGAAAATCCGGAAATCACGCAGGATAACAGGATCGCTATATTCGACTGCTGCAGATGGAAAAGATCCATTCCCAGAATAAAAGCCTTGATTGATCACCATGGCTTTGGGACTGCTGGTATCATCTCCTGCCTGTGCTGGGATAGGTATGAAATTATTCAACTCATTGGTAATGGAATTAGTTACACTAACCTGAACCCCACCCCGGGCTGGAATGGCAATCGATGTCGTTATCAATGGTAGTTCCGGCATTCCGGTCTCGGCATGTGGACTTGAGCCAGGCAATATAATTCTTTGATACTGAGTTCCATTGTGTGTTTCGGTCTCCAACTGAAATTCTGGAAGACGAAACTTAACACTCATAGAAGTGGCTGATTTGGACACTACCCGGAAGGGTTGTTCCTTCGGGGTAGAGCCAAGGCTCTCCTCTGCAACGAGCAGCAAAGCGATAACGCTAAGCATTGCGATCAGTAGAATCTTCTTCATTTTTTTATCCTCAACAGAGCTGTGATGTTGTTATTTTGTAAAGATGGTTCGATATGCAATTTTCATTCCCTATGTAAGTTAGATTTGATGTATTACGAATTATAATACAATATCAATTCATGGGGGTGGGGACGGTTCATGACCGCCTCGTGCTCCGCCAGTTTCATTTTAATATGCGTCTCGATCAGTTCTTCATTGAACACGTTTCCAGCCAACAGGAACTCATGATCATCCTTCAAACAGGCCATCGCTTCGGACAGATTTGCCGGAATTGAAACCAGTGATGCCTTCTTTTCTTCTGGCCAGGCAAAGACATTGTCGTCAAAGGGTCCCAAGTTATACTCGGATGGATCGATCTTGTGTTTGATCCCATCCAGTCCTGCCATCAGCAATGCACTCATGGCCAGATAGGGATTGCAGGTTGCATCTCCGGTGCGGAATTCGAAACGCTTGGTATCTGGAGTGTTGGCATACCTTGGAATTCGGATGGCAGCACTGCGGTTGGCCAGACCATAGAAGAGTTTGACGGGTGCTTCAAACCCCGGTAGCAGGCGTTTGTAAGAATTGGTGCTGGGGTTGGTGAAGGCCACCAATGCCTTGCCATGTTTCAGGATACCACCGATGAACCAGATTGCCTCTTTGGAAAGATCGGCATAGCCACCCTTTTTGTAGAATATATTCTTGCCCTTCTTGAGCAGCATCATGTGAAAGTGCATCCCATTGCCGGCCTGATTGTAAACCGGTTTTGGCATGAAGGTTGCTGTGATTCCATTACCCAAAGCAGTCCTGCGGATGACGTCCTTCATAACCATGACATCATCACAGATCTTGGGAAATGCCAGCAGTTCGGTCTCGATCTCCTGCTGAGCGGAAAGGCCTACTTCATGATGATGATAGCGAACTTCAATTCCAAGTGCTTCAATAATTTCAACCATCTCCTGCCGGATCTGATAGAAACGGTCGAAGGGTGTGTCCATGTGATAGCCCTTGCTGTATTGCTGTGCCAGTCCGTCCACATCATCGAAATCAGCCGGCAGGGAGTCCTTGCATTCGGTTGAGCTGATGACATAACCGGAATCATAATGATTTGAGAAATATTCAGCCGAGTCAAAAAGATGAAACTCAAGTTCCGGGATCCAGGTGGAAGCATCTGCCACTCCGGTGGATAGCATATACTCATGTGCTCTTAGCGCCAGAGAGCGGGGGTCTTTTTTAACTCCTATCCTGGTCTCAGCATCACAGATGGAGCAAAGCAGCCGCAGGGTCGTTGTTTCATAAAAAGGATCGATCACAGCAGTGGCCAGATCCGGCATCAGCACCATGTCTCCGGATTCCACTGCCCGCATTCCGGGAATGCTTGACCCATCGAAGGGAACTCCGATTTTCAGGACACTTTCCAGCCGTCCAACCGGAAAGGTTATATGATACCATTTGCCATCCAAACCGCAGTACTTCAGATCAACGGCCTGAATGTCCTCATTAGTTACCAGTTCCATCAGTTCTTTCTTGTTCATTTATTTCTCCACTTGATTTCTCTCAACACATACACTTTCATATAGATACGTCGTGCCAGATTAAAACATCTGCACACCCAGCAACCGCATGATGAAAAGCACGGGTGGCAGGACGATCTGTCCAACAAGGTTTAACTTGAGCAGATTTGATACAATAATTATTCCAAACAACAGAATCATTCCCTTACGTTCCTGCATTGTCCACTTCAAATAGAGCTGATCCGGCAGAAACATGCCCAAGACTTTGGAACCATCCAGGGGTGGAAATGGAATTAGATTAAAAAAAGCCAGCAGCAGATTGAAAAAGATCACCCATCTGGTGATAAAGATCAGCACCATGTTGCCCGAGATATGATAGATCAAAGCAAACAGGATGGCAATCAGGATATTGGAAACAGGTCCGGCCAGAGCTGTCAATCCGGAATCTCTTTTGAAACTCCTGAAGTTATAAGGATTATATGGCACCGGCTTGGCATAACCCCATATAAATCCCGCAGTTATATAAAGCAAAAGCGGAAGCAGAACTGTCCCAAAGGGATCTATGTGCACCAGCGGATTGAAACTCAGGCGTCCGGCTCTTTTGGCAGAGTCATCACCCAAAAGGTAGCCGGCATAAGCATGGCTGACTTCGTGAATTATAATGGAATAAAAAACCACGGCAATGATTATGGCATTGCCAAGATAGCGGGTCATAATTACCAGGATGTCTGCCCCATGCATAATGTCCATCTATGAAATCCTCTTGATCCTGAAAAACTTCCTTTTACCAACTCTCAGCACCATGCCATCAACGATATCCAGCTCGGTATCAACACCGCTAACTTTATTGTTATCAATGGATACTGCATTCTGATCCAGCATCCGGCGGGCTTCGGAATTGGATGCACAAGCACCGCTGAGCACCAAGAGCCGGATGATATTGACCTTTCCCCAGGGAGCTTCGAATTCCGGCATCTCATCCGGAATATCCTTGTTCGAAAATACCTTTTCAAAGGCCTCCTGAGCAGCTTTTGCTAATTCGTCACCGTGATAGAGCGATACGATTTCCTGTCCGAGACGCTTTTTGAGCAGCATCGGGTTGGTGCCGGAGGCAAGCTCTTGTTTGATCTGTTCGATCTCCTCAACCGGCAGTCGGGTGGCATAACTAAAATAGTTTACAATCAGCGAATCCGGAATGGACATCACCTTGCCGAATTTGTCATTGGCTGTGTCAAAT
>Ga0116204_1000476_pt1 | contig 22836 bp, 14 predicted proteins | sample LakKivwa52mmetaG_FD_94481 | JGI IMG/M metagenome (GOLD analysis project Ga0116204, IMG submission 94481) | Anoxic lake water microbial communities from Lake Kivu, Rwanda to study Microbial Dark Matter (Phase II) - Lake Kivu water 52m metaG | ecosystem: Environmental > Aquatic > Freshwater > Lake... | reverse complement strand
CCTCAAGCAACCTTGCGATCACCAACCGCATTGGATTGATGTACGGAGCCAAAATTGGCGACTCCGCTACAATCGTAATGTCGATGTTTCCAAGGCGAAAGTTTTTTTGTTTGACAAGATGCATCACCGCCAAAACAAGTTTCAAAGAGGATATGCCTTTGTAGGCGGGATCGGTGTCTGGAAAATGTTTTCCAAGATCGCCAAGCGCCAAGGCCCCAAGCATGCTTTCCGCGACGACGTGCAACACGCAATCGGCATCGGAGTGGCCTTCCAACCCTTTGGAGTGGGGAATGGATACGCCGCCCAATACAAGCGGCAATCCTTCTTTGAATCGATGAATGTCGATGGAATTTCCTATCCTTACTTTCATTGTTTTCTCCCGCTTGCGATCGCTTTCGCCAATTTGAAATCCCGCGGTGTCGTGATTTTGATGTTGTCGGAGCTGCCATCGATCACTTTGATTTTTCGGTGATGGTATTTTTCGATGAGCGTCACGTCATCGGTGACAAAAAGGTTGTTTTTCACCGCCTTTTCGTGGGCATCAAGAAAGAGCGCAGTGATTCCGCCTTGTGGGGTTTGAATCGAATACAGTTCATCTCGCTCGATTGTCTTCGATATGAATCCGTCCTTTACAATCGCATGCGTGTCGGTCGCCTTGATTCCAAAGGTGGCAAATCCATGTTCCAACACGGATTCCATCACTTGGTGTATCATTTCTTGGTTCAAAAACGGACGCGCCGCATCGTGAATCAAGACGTGTTCGGATGTAGCGACCCTTAATCCGTTTCGAACACTTTCTTGACGGGTCGCCCCACCTTTGACAATTTTGAATCGATTGGAATCGTAGTTGGCCATGATCGTCCTCGTTCGTACCTCATCGAGTGGATTGACGACCAAAATCAATGTGTTGATGTCTGAAACTTCATAAAAGGCATCGACAGAGTGACGAAAAATTGGTTTTCCTGCCACTTTGTAATACACCTTGTTCATTCTCATGTTGCTGCGGACACCACGTCCGGCCATGACGATGATCGCATCGAACAACGCGCTCACCCCCTATTTCTTTTTTGCGAATATCTTGTCTTCAAGTTCCTTCAGTTCCTTCATCAAATCGTCGCTTTTCGGTGCGGCTTGCTCTTCGGGTTTGACCGATTCGGTTTCTGAGATGGTTGTCTTCGGCGGATTTTTTGGTTTTTCGGGTTCTTTCGCCGATTCTTCCGATGGTTCCTCTTCTTGTTTCTTTTGAGGTTCACCCGGATCCTTCTTGACTTTGACCAATCGAATCAATGACACTTGCGAATTTTCATCATCAAGCATGAGCGAACGCTCTTCAAACACCATGTATTCTCCCCCGATTCGAAGACGATAGGTGAATTTCGTGATAACTTTGCTGTTGATTTCCGCGCTTCTTTCGACGAACTTGTCGATGTCGTCGGGATGCATCAATTTGAGATATTGGTCGAAATTGAATTCACTATCCGTCAAATTGAGGGCTTTGCGAATTTTCTCCGACAAAATGTATTTTTTTGCGCTGTGATCAAAGAAAAATGCGGGTTCGTTGAGCAATGAAAACAACGCGAAAGTTTGTTGTTTCACGATATTGACATCCGCCATCAATTGCGACAATGCGGTCTGAGCACGAACGAGAAGGGTTGATTTTTCTTGCTCACCCACCAAAATTTTACCGTTGTATCGATTCCCGACGAATATCGGAATGTCATAGAAATGATGGGTCACCAGACTTCCTTCGTTATTCCGGTGCTGAATTTCAAATTGAAGATTGTTTTTTTCGGTCCGCTTCGCCTTGGCTTTGCGTTTAAGGGCTTCGACGACATCCGCGTTGAATTTGTCGCCGTCGAAAGATACAATGTCGATCCGATCCAAAATGAGCGGCAACAACTTCTTCCCAAGGACTTCTTTGCGTTCCAATCCGACCAAACTCAAAAATTCCAAATTACACTCCACAATCCCGCCGTGTTTGTTGAGTTCAAGATACAAATCGACATTGGAATTTTTCAAAAAGTCAATCGCGGAAGTTTTGGGATTGTTGAATTGTTTCGAAGCGCGCATCACCGACAAAAATGCGATGATGGTTAGGATAACCGACAACCCATAAATTCCATATCGAAACTGATTGAGGCTGACAAGCGGAGGAATCCAAGAGGTTTGCCGGTTGATGTAGTAAAGCCCTGCAATCAAAACAACCGAAAACACCTCGAAAACGACCCATTTTCGAAACAGAAAAACCTTTAATTTGGCCATCAACACAATCATAATCGAAAAGACGATTGGGATGAATGCCGGAAAATTAACAATGAACGTTTGGTAAAAAGCTCGAATCAAATTAATAATCATAACTCACCTTCCTGCAAAGTTATTTGATCAACATCTCGGCGGTAGAGATGTTTGTGGCCAAGGGGATTTTGTACACATCAGCAAGACGAAGCAGCGCCGAAACATCCGGCTCATGGGGTTGTGCCGTGAGGGGATCTCGGAAGAAAAGAACGAGATCGAGTTCGTTGTTTGCAATTTTCGCACCGACCTCCTGATCTCCGCCAAGCGGCCCGCTTCTGAAACAATGGATCGAAAGATCCGTAGCCTCCATGATTTTCTTCCCGGTCGTTCCGGTTGCAAACAATGTATGACGGGAGAAAAAACCGAGATTGCGTTTGACGAACTCAATCATCTCCTCTTTTTTCTTGTCGTGTGCGATTAATGCGATTTTCATACGGCCACCTTTTCAATCATTATAACATATTTTTCGTTCGTTCACAAGGTCAACCTTGTTCATCGCTTATTGGGTTAAAACGTACTTGTTGAGCGACTCTCTCAAATCATCGAGCGAAACACCGATCGTGATCGTTCCGTCGATGGTCGTCGAAATCTTTCCGCGCTCTTCGGAAACAACGATGGTAAACGCATCGCAAATTTCGCTGATTCCGATTGCGGCTCTGTGTCTTGATCCTAAGTTTTTTGGAATGTCGAACTTGTCGGTCGAAGGAAAATACGCCGCCGCGCACATGATGCGATTTCCTCGGATGATGACCGCACCGTCATGAAGCGCTGTTCCGGGCGTAAACACGGTCGTCAACAATTCGAAACTTACCAAAGAATCGACCAAGATTGCCTTGTTGATGTACATGTTGAGTGAATTTTCTTCTTCGATCGTGATGATTGCACCGATGTGTCTTTTTGACAAATAGTCGACCGTCGTGATCAACGTGTTGATCAATTGCTCTTTTTCCTCGGCGTTCGATATCTTGTGCTTGACGCCTTTCGTCCGCATCAACGAGTCCGTGATTTGCTTGATTTCTGGGGAGTAAATGATGATGATGACCCCGATCAGAAGGTAGATTCCATAACTGATGATTCCCTTCATCAACTCAAGATCGAATGCGATGGCGATAAGAGAAAGAACGATGAGGGCGAGCATGCTTCGCATCACAAGCCAAATTTTTGCGTTTTGGAACAAAAACCGAATGACAAAAACGGCCACAGCGATCACGAGAATCAAATCAAGCACAAGTCGGATTAATCCACTTGTTGAAAAATCATTCGTGTAATCCGAAAAATAATTGGCGATGTTTTCAAAAATACCCATAAAATCACCTTTTCTCCTTGTAAATTTTTTCGATCAGTTTCATTCTCGTTTCATCAACGGTTTGTTTTGTGAGCAAAAACTGAATCATCCGTACATCTTTCTCATCGATTGCATAGTCAATTGGATAGTTGTTTTTCTCGTCGATCAACAATATATCCGCTTTGTTGTCAATCAACATTTTCGCAAGATCGACATTTCCGGTAATGGCGGCGAAGTGAAGCGGTGTTTGTTCGAATTCTGCCCCAGCGTTGATGTCGACATCATGTTTCAACAGTTCCTTCGCCGCATGGTGGAAGTTTTTCATGACCGCAAGATGAAGCGGCGTCAAAAAGTCATCGTCCGCTATGTCGGGATTGACGCCGTGTTTGATGAACAGGCGAATCATGTTTTTCTTGTTCAACGCAACCGCGTGATGCATCAACGTCCGTCCCCGGTACATTTTTCCGTTTAGATCAACGTCCTCGGCATTCAATTTGACGAGGCGATGTCGGATGGCGATTGTTGAATCTTGATTGTCCTTGATGTATCGAACAAACTCGTAAAGCAGTTTTTTCGGCCCTTTCCTTTTGAGCATGGTTCATTCTCCCATCGCAGACAAGATGATTTTGACTTGTTGGTCGAAGTGGTCACAACAATTTTTTGAAAACAGCATAACCACGGGAACTTCGTATTTTTTATATTGTCGCACATAGTTTTCATAATCTCCGATCAAGTCGGCATCGATTCGGTTGGAATCGTTGTAGATCATCACACAAAGCGCTTTGTTTTTTTTCTTGACGACGAGATCGATTTTTCCAAATCCGGAGAAAACCTTGCACCCTTTGTTTTTGAGCGCATCCGACAAATGATGGCGAATCGACCCGTCTTGTTTGACTTCGGGAAATTTTTGATATCTGCCTTTGAATTCCAAAATGTTCTCCAATGATTTTCGAAGCGAATGCTGTTGTCCGTTTCCGATTCGAAAATAGAAGAGAACTTCGTTTTTCGCGGCGAGCACCGAAGAAACCAAGATGTCGAGGGCCACTTCCTCCATGTCCATAAAGTCGTTGTAATACACGATGTTGTAATCGGCATACTCGCCATAACTCGTCTTCAAATCGATGACACGGATACGATCCGTAAGTTCTCGGACAATCTCCTCCTTTGTCAATCCGATGTCGACCAAGTGACGGGCGATTGCTTTATACGTTTCGAAATGGGTCGTTTCGTTCCCGATGAACACATTGATCTTCGACTCTTTGTTTTCATCAATCGCATTCTTTAACCATTCGCCAAACGATTCTTCGCCTTCAACGAGCCGTATGGCTTGATCTTTCGATGAAAAATGGTTGATGACCCCGAACACGCTGTCTTTTTCGTTTCGATAGTCGAGCAACATCTTATTGTTGGGGTGATAGTTGTATTTCAGTCCAATCGAATTCCCAATCCGAATTCTTGAAATCAAACTATTCGCAACCGAGCTTTTCGCATCCTTATCTCCCAAAATGATGAGTTGTCGCGCTTCTGTGATTCGGTTGTATTTGTTCGCATTCGACAAATGCGCATCATCGACAATCAGACAATCAAAGGCATTCAAATCGATCCCGCTTAACAACATGTCCGAGTCGCACAAAACAACCTGTTTGAAACGGTTCGTTTCCATGATCATCCGGTTGTGGTCGTTGGCGGGGATTTTTCGAAGTTTCGCAATCATCCGCTCCTTGTCGAAATGTTCTTTTCCGGCAAGACTTCGCGCATGCTCTTGAAGCAACAACAAAACATCCTCCTCGATTTCAACAAGCTTTGTCAACACCGTCGAAACATCCTCTTCGGGTTTTCGCTTTTGTTCAAAAGCCTCATGCAGTGTCGAGAAATACTGAAACAAAAATCCTTCCTCGATGTGTTCTTTGACCTCTCCTGAAAAAACCGCCTTCTTCACCGTGTCCAAACGAAACTCCTCGATGGCGTTGCATTGTTCAAGCACGAGAAGATAATCTTTCAAATGTGCTTTGTGTTCGAGTTGATTTTGGATGTTTTTGATGTTGTCGACGAAGGAATTGTCGATGAACCCTATGATGTTTTCTTTGAAATACTTCGAATATTCGCGAAAACATTGCATCCACTTTTCGTAAAACTTAGATACCTCATCAAAGAAAGCAAAGAAACGGGGAAATTTTTGTTCTTCGAACAACGCAATGACGTTTTGTTCTTCATCGAACATTTTGATGAAATTTTGAAATTTGTCGGTCGCTTGTCGGATTTGTCCGTCTTCCGTGTTCAATCCACGGTAATAACTTCCATACAAGCGTCGATAATGCGGTTCTTTTTGTTCGAGAAACATTAACACGTCGTGTTTCTTTCGGAAGATGTCCCGGATGTATGTGTAATCCTCGATGGTGATCGTTTCCTTGTGTTCCAAGAGAAGTCCTTTGATGTAGTCGTTGGTGCGGAACAACTTCTTGATGTATGCCGCAATCAATCCCGCCTCCGCGACCCTGTGCTCGAAGGTGTGCCCTCGAACTTTGATGCCCAAATATTTGAACTCCTCAATCAGTTTTTCGATTTCCTCTTGAATCATCGATAATGCGTTCAGTGCGCGAAGCATCGCCACTTGTTCGGTTTGACCTGCTTGCACGAACGAGGACAAGTATGTTTTTCCGGGGAAATCTTTTGTGTTCTTCAACTTTTCGATGAACGCGAAGAAGGCGGAAAGCTGTTCCGTCATCCCTTCGATCGCTTCTGGTTTTTCTCCGAAGAGGTCTTTGTACGCTTGAAGATTTTTTTCCAAGTCTCGTTCAAAGTCGAGATGTTTTTTTAGTTTTTGGACGAATTTTTGAATTTGAAACGAAGGATCCTTCAAAACCGTGCTCTTGAGTATTTTTTTGAGTTTTTTTGTCAGTGGTTTGTTTTCGGGTCCTTTTTTCTTCGGATGCTCTCCAGATAGCCTCAGAACCTCCAAAATGGCCTCAGAATCGATTTTTATCAAAGAAGACTGTACGAATGCGGTCGACTCTGCGTGTCCAAGAAAAAACTCCTCGAAATTTTTCATTTTCTTCAACAAACTTGTTTTTTCGGCGATCGGAAAATTGATCCACTTTTTATCAAGCGAAACCTTCGTCAAAAGATCGTATAGGATGCGAATGTCCTCCAATTTTCCAAGTTCGAGTTTCTTCGTCCGAAACGCCGAAAGAAGACCGCTTTTAATTTTGGAAAAGTTGTTTTTGAAACTTTCAACACTCAATGCGAGTCGGAGAACATGCTTTTTGTTGTTGAGGAGAAAATCCACTTTATCGGTGTCTTGTAAACGGAAATACTCGCCGTAGAGGCTTTCAATGATGTCGGACATGTCGAAACTTGACATCCGATAATCGTATTTTCTGGCAATTTCGTCGGATACCGTGTAATATTCTTTGATCGCTTTACGCAATTCCTCAAAATCACGGATCGCCTCCCGAAAGACACTCAAATCGTTTTTAATCCACGTTGGAACCGGATAATGCATTTTCATCGAATTGAAGTTGAAAATCAAACGTCTTACGATCCGGATGTCCGACACCTTGGTGAACCGAAACTCCCTCTCGAGTTGATCGGACAAAGTCCTACCTTCCGATTGTGCGGATTTGAATGACGCCAACGCATCGAGAATCCGCTCTTCATCCGTGTGTCGAAGGTTGTCGTGAAGGGCTCTCCATCCACAACGGTCGATCCCTTCGACTCTTCCGAGCGATTCTTCAATTTTCCGGATGCTTTCAACGATAGCCTGAACTTCGTGGCGTTGAAGGTTCAGTTTTTTGTGATACGAAATCGGAGCTTTCGGCTTCGAGGTCAAATCGATGAGTTGTTGATGGATTTCGCTGTAGCGATATCCGTTCATTCGTTGATTGAGAAGTGCTTGATATCGCGTGACTCCGATGATGTTTTTCTTGAATCGAATTGTTGGGTCCGTTTCCATAGAAATAGCGCCTTCGATCGGTTGATCGAAAAGAAATTCTTTCGGGTGGTCCAGATCGAGCAAGTATTTTGCGATGCCAAGTTCGGAAAACGTCCGTTTCACCTGATCGATGGCGTTTTTATTGTTCGACAAATACAACACACGCTTTTCATTTTTGATCATATTCGCCATTATGTTGATCGCTGTCGTCGTTTTCCCGGTGCCGAGTTTTCCGTCAATCGCAAAGTTTTTTCCTTCCGATGCGACGATGAGGGCGTCTTTTTGTTCCCGATTCGCAGGCAACACCATGTTCAATCCAAGGATCGGCATCAAGTGGATTTCCGCTTCGCCGTAATTCATATATGATCGTTGCGGACTCATCTTTTCGCGCGGAAGTTCCAAATCCGGATAATCGACCTTCGCATAGGTGATGTAATTTCCAAGTTCAAACGAGGAGTTGGACAATCTCGCAACAAGTTCTCCGTAGTGGTCAATTTCAAGAATGCTCTCCGAACGATCGAAATGAGGAATGTCGACTCCCATTCTTCGTTTGATTTCTTCGATTAGATATTTATTTCCAATGATTTTTCCAACCCGCTTCAAAAGGATGTTGTCGCACGATTCGATTCTCAAACGGATTGGGATCAAGACGATTGGGGCGAACACTTCGTTGTCTTTTGAGGATCGCCATTTCAATACACCGCACGTCAAAAAAATCTTTTCGCTCGTATCAACCATTTTTTGTTGATGGAAGTAAAGCAATTGAATGATTTCATCAAAACTTGCTTCCGTCATTTTGCTCGGACTGACCCGGGCGATTTCTGGGTTGATGATTTCGTGAAAAGACAATTCTCCGCCATTGATCAATTTCATGATTGAAAGGGCCTCGATGTTTCCCGCCTCGATGTATTGTCCCGAATCGTAGATGTTCGACAAGTGGTGGTTCGAAAGACGAAGACGGTATTCTTGTTCCAGTCGATTTGCCATGTTCTCACCTTTTCCATCCTTGATTCATTATACCATAATTTTTCAAAAAAGATAAACGTAAAATGAAAAATATCGGTCATTCCTGGGATTCCCCAAGGTGAAATTTTTATTTGGCGAATTGGTTTTTTGATTCAGCACTGCTTTAAATGAAAGTATTTTCATCTTTGTTTTTGATATTTTGTGTTGTATAATGTGGTCAATCTTTCCCCCGTTGGAAAGACGGTTGAGAAGGAAGGTGGCTCCCTTATGCATACTTACAACAAGGCGTTGATCGAAAAACTGAACCGCGACATCGCGAATTACTTCCCACATTTGTTTTTGGTCGACAAAAAAATGAACAAATCCTTTGATGGAGTGTCCCGTTTGGTGATGCTTGACCGTTACACACAAAAAGACATCAACCATTTGACACTCGGTGTCGGAGACCTTGTGGTGTGCGTTGTCAAGGACGATCCGAAGTTTCCTTCGCGAGGAATCGGAACAATCACAAAGATAGTGGATGAAAAAATATATATAAAACTTGAAGATGAATATTCCGGCATCGCCACCGATGCGTTGCCGACCGGTGAAATCATCCGTTTGAAAAATTCCATCGACAAACCGATGGAGATCTATTATGAACAAATCGCTCACCGCGTTGCCAACAATCTTGCCATCGGAGAAACGCTCGAAACCGTCAATGCCTTCTACCATGAAATCGCGGAACTCAATCTCGTTCCCGCCGGCCGCGTCTTGTTTGGAGCGGGTTCCAACAGCGCGGTCACCTATTTCAACTGCTTCGTCATGCCCTACGTTCACGATTCGAGAGCCGGCATCAGCGAACACCGCCAACAGGTGATGGAAATCATGTCAAGGGGCGGAGGAGTCGGCACGAACGGATCTTCGCTTCGACCGAAGAACGCACTCGCCAAAGGGGTGAGCGGAAAATCAAGCGGAGCTGTCAGTTGGTTGCACGATTTGTCCCAGTTGACCCATCTCGTCGAACAAGGCGGATCCCGACGCGGCGCACAAATGATCATGATGGCGGACTGGCATCCAGACATCATTGAGTTCATCATATCCAAAATGCAAAACCCAAGAATTCTCCAATTTTTGATCGATCACATCGACGATGAAGACATTGTTCGCGAGGCGAAGGCGAAACTGAAGTTCATCCCCCTCAAATCCGAAGAAATCGACATGTTCGAAACCTTGAAAGAATTGGAACAATCCAAACCCGGTTCTTTGAAGCGGGGAGTCTATGACAAAGTTCGTGAACTCCTCAACAACAAAGGACGATACGATGTCAACCTTCCGGAATTTTTAAGTGGAGCAAACATATCGGTCGCCATCACCAAGGAATTCATGCACGCCGTCGAAAACGATTTGACCTATGATTTGAAATACCCCGATACGGACAATTATTCCCCCGGTGAAAAAGCGGCCTACGACGAAAAATGGGGAACCATTGGCGATGTCCGAGTTTGGGAGCAACTGGGTTATGGCGTCCGTACGTACAAGACAATTCGAGCAAGAGAGTTGTGGAATTTGATTTGTGTTTGCGCAACGTACTCCGCCGAACCAGGAATCTTCTTCATCGATAACGCAAACGACATGACCAACGCGATCGGATACGGACAAAAGGTCGTTTGTACGAACCCCTGTGGCGAACAACCGCTCGCCCCGTATTCCGTATGCAATCTCGCAGCAATCAATCTTGCCAACATGGTTGACGAATCCGCTATGGATGTGGATTGGAAAAAACTGGAAAAAACGATCAAGACCAGCGTGCGGATGCAAGACAACGTCATCGATCGCACTGCTTACTTTCTTGATGAAAACAAACGCCAAGCCCTTGGCGAACGCCGTGTTGGTCTTGGCATCATGGGCCTTCATGACCTTATGATCTATTGTGGAATCCGCTATGGAAGTGATTCCGGCAATGCCTTTGTCGACAAGTTGTTTCAATTCATCTCCTATCATGCCTACAAAACATCAATCGCCCTGGCTTTTGAAAAGGGAAGTTTTCCGTTTCTCGAACAATACGGATCAAGGCAAAAATTCATTGACTCGGGATTTATGAAGAAAATGCCCGAAGACATCCGCCAAGGCGTCCTTCGGCATGGAATCCGAAACTCACACCTCCTCACCATCGCACCGACCGGATCGACCGGAACGATGGTCGGTGTTTCAACCGGACTCGAACCGTACTTCGCCTTCAAATATTTCCGAAGCGGGCGACTTGGAAAGTACATGGAAGTCAATGCTCCTATCGTTGAAAATTACCTCGCGAAGCATCCCGAATATGTTGGGAAAACTCTTCCCGATGTGTTCGTTTCCGCGATGGACTTATCCGCCAACGAGCATGCGAACGTTCAATGCGTCATCCAACGATGGGTCGATTCCTCGATATCCAAAACCGTCAACGCTCCGAAGGGCTACAGCGTCGAGCAAGTTCAGGATCTTTATTTATTCTTGTATAAAAACGGAGCAAAGGGCGGAACCGTCTATGTCGATGGAAGTCGGGATACGCAAGTCCTCACCCTCAAAAGCGAAGACGTTCTTCCGAAGCAAGTCGACATCAGCGATCTCGGCATTGAGGTTGAAGAAGTCAAACTTCCGAAAGAAACCGAAAGTTCCATTCATATGCGAACCAAATCCGGAAAAAACATCGGCACCGAAATCGGAGACATCTGTCCCATTTGCCTTGAAGGCACAGTGGAAGACATCGGCGGATGCAACACCTGTACCAACTGCAACGCCCAACTGAAATGCGGTTTATAAAAACGAAAACCGTCCCGTCTTGAAAGGGACGGTTTTTCTATGTTTTTTTCACAAATTGTGTTACAATGAGAGGGTACAAGAAAGGTGGGTTCGCCATGCGTCTACGAGGAAGAACATTCTAAAAAATCAAATTTGAAACGAAAGGAAGGATAGTCATGGAACAAACAAAAGAAAAGGCCGTTTTGGTATCGGTCAACCTAGGCGATGATTATCTCTTCAATTACCAGTTGGAAGAATTGATTAATTTGTGCGCCGCATGTGACGTTTTGGTTGTCGATACCGTAACTCAAAACTTAAGACATCTCCACCCCGCCTATTATGTCGGCAAAGGAAAGCTGGATGAACTTCAAATCACCTGCGAAGCGCTGGAAGCCGATGTCGTCATTTTCAACGATGAGTTGTCCCCTTCACAAATCAAGAACATCGAAGAAGTCATTGAGACAAAGGTGATTGACCGAACGATGCTCATTTTGGATATTTTCGACCGTCGTGCCACTTCACGGGAGGCGACTCTCCAAGTAAAACTCGCCACGATGCAATATATGCTTCCGCGTTTGATTGGCTCAAGAAAAGAGCTTTCCCGACTCGGTGGGTCATCCGGCGGAGATCTTCGAAGCAGGGGACTTGGCGAGACGAAACTCGAACTCGATCGACGGATGTTGTTCGACGAAATATCGAAAGTGAAGCGAGAACTCGTCGAACTTGTCGAAACAAGAGCCAAACAACGTGAAAAAAGGATCAAATCGAACATTCCGGTCGTCGCACTCGTCGGATACACGAATTCGGGAAAATCGACGACACTCAACACGATTTTATCGATCACAGAAGCGAAAACAGAGAAGCAAGTGTTCGCCGAAGACATGTTGTTTGCGACGCTTGAAACATCGACGCGCAACATCAAACTAAAAAACAACCGTGAATTTCTATTGACCGACACCGTCGGTTTCGTCAGCAAACTTCCCCACCATCTCGTCGAAGCCTTCAAATCGACACTCGAAGAAATCAAGGATGCGAGTTTGATCGTCCACATCGTCGATTCGGTCAATGAAAAGTATGAAATGCAAATTGAAACGACGAACAAGGTGCTCGAAGAACTTGGCGTCAAGGACATCCCGACGATTTACGCCTTCAACAAGATGGATCTTGCCTCCGGATACTTCTTCGTTCCAAGCAAATACCAACACGCCATCCGGATTTCAGCCGTGACGAAAGAGGGATATCCGGAACTTCTTGCGATGATCGATTCATTTTTGTTCTCCGATTACGAACGAACGACGCTGCTCGTCCCGTTTTCCAAAGGGGAAATCGTTTCATTTTTACAAGAAAACACGGAAGTTCACCACATCGATTACACTCCAACAGGCACATTGATAGAGGCAACGTTATCCAAACATTTAAGATCCTTGTACAAATCTTACATACGTTGAAAAAAGCGGTCGAAAGACCGCTTTTCCTATGGTTGTATTTTAAAATAATCCTCGACCAGTTTTCGCAAATCAGTCGGTGTTTGTAGCGCATTGAACCGATGGCGCAGGTTTTTTGCATACGGCATGTGTTTCATATACCATGCTGCTTGGCTTCTCATTTCAAGCATCGCCGCCTTATCGCCCTTCAGCGCACAAAGCAGTTCCATGTGCTTCAACATTACGGATAATTTTTCTTCCCTAGAGGGCGGATCGTGGCGAATTCCGCTTTCCATGTAATCGACGATGTCACGGATCAACCATGGATTGCCAAGCGCTCCTCTTCCAATCATCACCCCATCGACTGAAGTCGCTTCGAACATATGGAGCGCATCCTCAATCGATCGAATGTCGCCGTTTCCAATGACGGGAATCGATACGGCATCCTTTACCCTCTTGATCCATTCCAGATTGACTGTTCCTCCGTATAGATCGCTTCTTGTTCTTCCGTGGATTGTAATGGCATCCGCACCCGCCGCTTCGATTTTTCGAGCCGTTTGTTCTGCGTTCACGGATTGATGATCCCACCCAGCGCGTATTTTGACCGTGACGGGTTTGGACACATTTGATGTGACGCTTTTCACAATTTCATATATATGATCAGGGTTTTTTAAAAGACATGCTCCGGCGCCGTTTCGAATCACCTTGTTCACCGGGCATCCCATGTTGATGTCGATGATGTCCGCCTCGGAGAAGCGGTCGACCAAAATGGCGGCTTCGGTGATCGATGTTACGTCGCTTCCGAATATTTGCATCGATACGGGACGTTCTTCCGTTCGGACGCGGATCATTCCGAGGGTACGTTCGTTTTGATGAATCAACCCTTTGTCGCTTACCATTTCCGCACAGACAAGACCCGTTTTGAATTCCTTGGCGATGAGTCGAAATGCTTGATTGGTCACACCGGCCATGGGAGCCAAAATGATGTTGTTCTCAAGTTCGATGTTTCGTATTTTCAGTTTCATCCTTGGATTCCTCCGTAAAAAAAGATCTCGTCTTAGGTACCCCCACCCACAAGCCGGAAATTGCTTAAGGCTGCTTCCGTCAAGACCTGACCTGGTTCACACGCCTGCCTTGGATGAAGGTATCTAAAACGAGATCCGTTTCATGCGTCCATTATACCTCATGTTCGCTCGTTTTGCAAGTCATTCGATGCCCTTGACAAATTTTGCTTCGCCTTCTTCGGTTTCGATGAAGCGAAACCCAAGCGCTAGGAGCATTTTGGCGGCAACATCATCATTGACCTTGATTTGCGATCCCATGAAATGAAGTCGATTCTTCAAAGTCCACCGCGAGGCGATGTAAAGCATTTTTTTCGCAATCCCCCGTTTGTGGAGTTCGGGTATGACGTACACTCCTTCCAAAAAAGACATTGGATGGGGGTGCCAGTCCTCGTTTTCCCGGATGGTAATTTCAATGAATCCAACCGCTTTTTTTCCGACATAGGCGATCCAAACCGGATTGTTTTCAACATTTTCCGGACTGTTTTCTTCCATGTAGGTTTGGAGTTTGGCATCGTATTCGCCGTTTTCCCACAAAAGTCCGCGCAACCGAACCCAATCCGTCATATTTTTCTCATTCACTTTTTTGACACGGACTCTCATTGTTTCACCCGCTTTGCGTTTTCATGTTTCTTAGATTTTGAAAAAATTGTTTCAACAAGGTCGAGGATTCTTCATCCAAAATTCCCTTTACGACCTCCACCTTGTGATTGAAGACGATATCGGAAAATACATCGGCAACACTGCCCGCACATCCGAATTTGGGTTCTTTCGCCGCGAAAACAAGTCGCCGAATTCTCGCTTGAATGATTGCGCCCGAGCACATCATGCATGGTTCGAGCGTCGAGTAAATGTCGCAATCATCCAAAATCCATCGATTCAGTTTTCGTGTCGCCTTTTCGATGGCCTTGATTTCAGCGTGGTCGATCACGCTTTTTTTGGCGTGACGGTGGTTATGACTTCGTGCGATGACCTTTCCGTTTAAAACGATAACGCATCCGACGGGGACTTCCCCTTCAGCATATGCCTTTTTCGCTTCCTCCATTGCCACCTTCATGAACTTTTCATCGTTCATCAAATGGTCCTTTCGGGCGGTTTGGAATGTCGTGACAATGACGGCACCGGGCCTCGTAGGATTCTTGAGCGCTGACCAAAATGATTGGATCGTCATAATTTGCCGGTTTCCCGTTGATGATTCGCTGGGTTCTTGTTGCAGGATCTCCGCACACTTGGCAAATCGCCTGAAGTTTGGTTACATATTCCGCACGAGACAAAACCAAAGGCATCGGACCAAATGGTTCACCCCGGAAATTCATGTCGAGTCCGGCTGCGATGACGCGCACGCCTTTGTCGGCCAGATGTTCACAAACATCCACAACTTCTCCATCGAAAAACTGGACTTCGTCGATTGCGACTGCATAGGGAAGATTGCAGGATTCTAAATGCGCCAAAATGTCTCTTGCCTTTTTCACGGGAATCGATTTCGCCCGCAAGTTGGAGTGGGAGACCACTTCGTCGCTCGAGTATCGATCGTCAATCTCCGGTTTGAAGACGATGACTTCTTTCCTCGCATACTCAATCCGTTTGATTCTGCGGATCAACTCCTCGGTTTTCCCTGCGAACATGCTTCCACATATGACCTCGATCCACCCGTCTTTAAATCGTATATCCATAACGCCCTCCAAAGATAGCACCATTATACATTAGTCCTTCTCTTTTTTCAATCATATTTTGTCGGTTCGTCAAAACAAAAAAAGGCGTGTCCGCCTTTTTTGTGGTCTTATTTTTTGACTGCTTTTTCAGCGCGTTTGTTGAATTTGTCGATTCGGCCTGCCGCTTGAATGAATTTTTGTTGACCGGTGTAAAACGGGTGGCAGTTCGAACATGAGTCAACACGCACTTCCTTCAACACGGATCCGCTTTCAAATTCATTTCCACAAGACACACAAGTGATTTTGACCTTGTGATATGCCGGGTGAATTCCTTTTTTCATCGCGATTTTTCTCCTTCCGCCATAGTTAACCTTAACCATAGTAAGTTACTGTGGTATTATAGCAAAAAGACAAAGCAAAGTCAAACATTTTCTCTTGTGAATCGCACAAATTCCTCACTCAAACGAAAAAAACAACCAGCGTGATGATCGCGATATATACAATGCAAACAAGGGTGTATTTCCAAAGATATTCACCACTTCGTCCTGGAAAATCCTTAAGAACAAATTTGAAGGCGATCAAACTGGCAAGCGAGGCGATAATCGTCCCCATCGCCCCGACATTGACTCCTTGAAGTAAATTCACAATATAGTTTTCCGGCGTGAACGACGACAAAAGCACGGCTGCCGGAACGTTTGAAATGAACTGACTCGTCACAAGCCCCATGAAATAAACCGATGTCGGACTTTGAAGAAAACTTGTCATGACCGAGGCAATCGATCCAATTTGTGAGATGTTCCCCGTGAAGACGAAAAAAGCGGAAAACGTCAAGAGAAGAGGGTAATCGACCCGTTTGAAAAGGGTTCGACCGAACATCAAGGAAAGTATCATCACGATGATGAGCGTGACGAGATCGCCCAAGACCCCAAGAATGCATAAAATCGCAATCGCGAAAATGAGAAAATAGACATAGATTCTCCGGTCGTTAAGATATGCGACTTGTTTGATCGGTTCGACTTCGGTTTTTGGAAACGCCGCAAGAGTCGTTGCGACAATCAAGAAAAGTCCGGTCATGGTAACGGGCAACATCGATTTTAAAAAAATGAAAAACGGTATCGAAAACCTCGTGAATAGGTAAATATTCTGAGGGTCTCCCATCGGTGTCATCGCACTTCCGAGATTGGCAGCAATCGTTTGCAAGATCACAACCCCCAACAAATGTTTTTCTTGACGAATCTCTTTCATGACGAAAATGGAAAACGGCACAAGCGTCAACAAGACGGCATCGTTGGTGATCAACATCCCAAGTGTGAATGTCGTCAAGACAATGACCAAAGCAATGTTCCTGACGGAATGAAACCGTTTGACAAGTTTGATCGCAACAACCGTGAAAAAATTTTGTTCGTACATCCCACCAACCGCAATCATCAAACCGAACATGCATACAAGGACCTTTGTTTTGAAGTATCCCAAGTAACCAAGAGAAGGAGGGATGAGGAACATCGAAAAAACAGCCGCAACAAATGCGACGACAAACACTTTATCCTTCCAAAAATACCCGAGCAATCGTTTCATCAAACCCTCCGAAAGGAGTCTCCGTTGTCCATTCCGTCTTTCAACGTCCCCTATTATACTGCCGGGTGTCCTTCGTGTCAAATGCATTTTTTAATCTTTGACAACATGCAAAAAGGGGAAGGCGGAGTCCGCCTTCCCCTTGGAAGATTCCCTAATAGCCAAGGGAATCGAGGATCGAATCGATGATGAGCAAGGATACTTGCGATCCGGATGCTGCCAAGTTCGCTTGGGCCGTCGGCAAGGTGGTGATCGCATTCATTGGAGAAGATCTGTCCCAATCTTCGAAGAATTGGTTGAAGGCATCGCCTTCGAGGACATAGTCGACGGTCGTCATGTCGACGGAGTCGAGCATTCCGTCTTCGCCGGATGCATAGTCGACGAATGCCGGGAGATAGATGTCGGCGAATGCCGGTCTTGGTGTGCTTGGATCCGGTTGCAATCCCTTCATCGCATTGCCAACGTCTTCATAGTCGTCGAGGCTTCCCGTGAACATCGCAGCAAGTGCTTCCCCAAGAGCGATCATGTTTCCGATCGCTTTCGCGTTGGCAGCAAGGTCATCCTTATCCGTCCAGTCGTATGGTTCGCTCGTGACCGGATCGATCGGATTCTTCGCTCCCAAGATCAATGCGAATTGATCCATGAGGACGTTGCCCATGATTTGTGAGGAGATTACGCCTTGACTTGCATTCAAAATCATATTTTCGATATAACCGCTTCCGAGTGTTCTCAAGTCTCCACCACCGTCAAAGGCATCGAAATCGCTCTTGATGCTCGTGATGGCTCGGATTTCATCGACCCAATCGAGTTCGGTCAAATCAATCGACGTCAAATCGACGTATCCGGTGAATCCACCGCTTGTGAAGACGGATCCGATGATCTGATCCATCGCCGGAGCGAGGATGATCGAATCCCCCATCGTGTTGAGCATGAGTCCGAGGAGTTCTCCTCTTGTAACTTGTCGGGTTGTAGCGTCGATGTCGCGGATGACCGGATTCAAGTTCGAATCGACCATCGGGGTATCCATTGCGTTCCAGTCAAGAACGGAGACGTCTCCAATCAATTGGAGATCTTTGATGATGCTTACGATCGCATCGATTTCAAGAGTCCACTCCCCTTTTGTTGTCGGTTTGTCGTTTAGGTTGGTGACGTTGTATCCCATGTTGTTGAGTCCATCTTTCATGATGACGTTTAGTTCATCAAGAATGAAGGTTTCGGTGTCGTTCATCGCGTGGAGCACGCTTCCGAGAGCATCTGCGTCAAAAGCGGAGTCGCTGATGTCGAGCGTTCCAAAGTCTCCGCCAAAAGCGTTGTTCGCCTCGGAGATAACTTTCGCGATTTTCGTGACTTCAACCGCCCAAACGGCTTCTGGTTGGATTGGTTTGTTGTCCCCGAGTCCATCGATGCCGACTTGGTTGGTAAGCCACGGTGAAATCCAGTTTGTCATTCCAACGCTCGTTGAAATGTCGTTGATCAAGTCAGGCAACACTTCGCGGAGCATGACGGATTTGTTGAAAGCACCTAAAATGTCGCTGATTGTCGCTTCGTCGTCAAGAGCGCTGAAGAGGTCAAGCGGCGCACCAGGTCCACTTCCGGTGATGTCGTTGTATTTTTCGATCGCCATGATCAAGTCTTTGATTTCTTCATCCCATGCGATGACTTGGTCTTCCGGTGTTGCTGCTGTGACGGTTCCAAGTTGTTTTTGCGTGTTGATCAATTTGCCCGGTCCGACCATGAAATCAGCGAGGATGTTGCGAAGTTCATCGATCTTGAAGGATTTGGATTGATTCATAAAGTAAAGCATTTCGGCAAGGCCCGGTGCCGTATTGTCATAACCGATGCCCAAGATTCTTGGATTGTTGTCGACATCCCCAAGCGGCATGTTCCCAAGATCGACGGTGAATCCGGTTGCGAACGATTTGTTGTAGGCTTCAATCATACCCGCGATGTTGGATATTTCGGCGGTCCAATCGGCTTTCGATGCGACCGGTTTGTTGTCGCCTTCCCCATCGATGCCGACTTGGTTGGTCAGCCATGTATCCACCCAATCCGTGATAATTTCATCGGGGAGAACCGAATATAGCATGTCCGGCAATACTTCGCGAAGCATGATGGATTCGTTGAATCGTCCGAGCAACGTTTCGATTTCCGTACGGTCATCAAGCGCTTCGAGGAAGTCGCCTCCAGTGAATGTTGCGTTGTAGCTGATCATCACAGAGACAAGAGCATGGATTTCCGCATCCCAAGCGATCACGAGCTCTTCTTCGGTCGCTCCAGTGACAAGGCCGAGTTCCTTCGATGTCGTAATCAGTTTGCCCGGTCCGATCAAGAAGTCGGCAAGGATGTTGCGAATTTCGTCGATTTTGAACGATTTCGTCTGGTTCATGAAATATAGCATTTCGGCAAGACCAGGATTTGTGTTGTCGTAAGCATTACCGAGGATTCTTGGGTTGTTGTCGACATCTCCTAACGGCATGGTTGCAAGATCGACGTTGAATCCGGTTGCAAACGATTTGTTGTATGCTTCAATCATACCAGCGATATTGGATATTTCGGTGGTCCATTCGGCTTTCGATGCGACCGGGTTGTTTTCACCGAGCAAATCAACTCCGACTTGATCGACAAGCCAGGTGTCGACCCAATCGTTCGTGATGTCTGCCGGTAAAACGGAATAAAGCATATCGGGGAGTACCGCTCGCAAGATGATGGATTCGTTGAATCGTCCAAGGAGCGTTTCGATTTCCGTACGGTCATCCAGGGCTGCCAAGAAGTCCCCGCCGCCTGCGAAGGTCGTGTTGTAACTGTTCATAACGGACACGAGTGCGTAGATTTCAGCATCCCAGGCAATGACGAGGTCCTCCCATGTCGCGCCGGTCACTTCGCCGAGTTCTTTTTCAGTATCGATCAATTTACCTTCCCCAATCATGAAGTCGGCAAGGATGTTTCGGATCTCATCGATCTTGAACGATTTTGTTTGGTTCATGAAATATAGCATTTCGGCAAGACCAGGATTTGTGTTGTCGTAAGCATTACCGAGGATTCTTGGGTTGTTGTCGACATCGCCCAAATTCATCGTGTCGAGGTCAATCGCGAAACCACCCGAAAACGCTTTGTTGTAGGCTTCAATCATGCCGGCCAGGTTTGAAATTTCCTCGGTCCAATCCGCTTTTGATGCGACCGGTTTGTTCAGTCCTCCGCCATCCACTCCAACTTGAGCAACGAGCCATGTGTCGACCCAGTCGGTGGTGATGTCCGATGGCATCACGGAATAAAGCATGTCCGGCAACACTTCACGAAGCAAGATGGAGTCGTTGAATTTGCCGAGAAGAGCTTCGATTTTACTTCTGTCATCCAGTGCTTCGAGGAAGTCGCCGCCTCCTGCAAACGTCGTGTTGTAACTTTCCATCACGGAAACAAGTGCGTAAATTTCAGCATCCCAAGCGATGATGCGCTCTTCCGGTGTCGCACCCGTGATTGTTCCGAGTTCTTTTTCGGTATCGATCAATTTGCCTTCCCCAATCAAGAAGTCGGCGAGAATGTTCCGTATTTCATCGATTTTAAACGATTGTGATTGATTCATGAAATATAATATTTCGGCAAGTCCGGGACTTGTGTTGTCGTAATCGACGCCGAGGAGTCTTGGGTTGTTATCGACATCGCCTAAGTTCATGGTGTCGAAATCGATTGCAAAACCACCTGAGAATGATTTGTTGTAGGCTTCGATCATTCCGGCCAGGTTTGAAATTTCTTCGGTCCATTCCGCTTTTGATGCGACCGGTTTGTTGTCACCGAGAATGTCCACGCCGACTTGATCGACAAGCCAAGTATCAACCCAATCGGAAACGATGTCGGCAGGCATCACGGAATACAACAAATCCGGTAAAACTTCTCTGAGAATGACGGATTCGTTGAAACTGCCAAGGAGGTCTTCGATGTCGCTTCGTTCGGTCAGTTTGTCAAGGAAGTCTGTTCCTTCGACATCGCCAAAGAGGGTGTTGTAGTGATTGATGATGCGGATCAACGCAACAATCTCTTCGTCCCATGCCAAAAGCAAGGCCGCTTCGTCTCCTGCGGTAATCGTGCCCAGTTCTTTTTCCGTATCAATCAATTTGCCGGGACCGACGAGGAAATCGCCAATGATTGAGCGCACTTCCGACACGTCGAAAATGTTGGAATAATTCATCAAGAAAAGAAGTTCCGCCATGCCCGGATTGGTATCATCGTAATCTTCACCAAGAAGAATCGGATGGTTTGTTGCATCGCCGGTGTTGATGGTGGAGAAGTCCGATGGCATCGAACCGCCAAAACTGTTGTTGAAGACCGTGATCAATTTTGCCAATATGTCGATTTCTTGATCCCAGTCGGCGATGGAGGCGACTGGTTTGTTGGCTCCGAAATCGTCCAATCCGACTTGGTCTTGAAGCCAGTCGGTAAACCATCCGTCAAGGTCGCTCGTTCCGGTGCTCGTCAAAATCGTGTTGATCATGTCGGGAAGAACTTCGCGCAAGATGTAGGAGTGGTTGATTGGAGTCATCAAGTTCTTGATTTTGGAAGAATCATCCAACGCGGAAAGGAAGTCGCCCCCCTCATCCTCGCCAAACAATACGTTGTATTGTGTCAAGAGTTCGATGATGGTAATAATTTCATCGTCCCAGTTTTCGGTTTTTTCCAAAGGTGTGTTTCCTGGAACGTAGCCAAGTTCCTTATCGGTTTCGATGAAACTGCCCTCACCGACTAAAAACTCACCCAGCAAATCACGAATGGCTTCGATATCGAAGCTTTTCGCATGATTGACAAGATACAATATTTCTGCAAGACCCATTTCGTTTGCATCGAAGTCGGGATTGATGTCAGAATAATCGCTCAACATCGGATGATTGTTCACATCGCCGAGTTCATAATCGGTGAATTCGCTTCCGAATCCGCCGCCCAACACGGAGTTGATGCCGGAAATCAACTTCGCAAGAAGTTTGATTTCAAGTTCCCACTCGGTGCTGTCTGCAACAACGCCCAAAGCCCCGGTTTGATCAAACAACCAAGACGTCGACCAATCGGTCATTCCGCTTGAATCCAAAAGGGTGTAAATCAAATCCGGAAGGACAACGCGCAAAATCGTCGAGCCATTGAACGCTCCGAGGATTCCTTCGACTTTCGTAGGATCGGATAATTCCGTCATGAAATCGAAATCGGGATCGTCCATGTTTCCAAGGACATCCTTCACTTCTTCCAATACGGAAATTAGTTGGATGATTTCTGCATCCCATGCTTGTTCGATTGTTTCACCAACGCCGGCAGTGACACTGCCAAGTTCTTTATCGGTTGAAATGATTTTGTCTTCGCCGACTAAAAATTCACCCAACAAATCGCGGATTGCGTTGATGTTGAAACTCTTCGTGTGGTTGATCAAGAACAACATTTCGGCAAGACCCATTTCGCTTGCATCGAAGTCGGGGTTGATGTCAGAATAATCGCTCAACATCGGGTGATTGTTCACATCGCCCAGTTCATACGCCGTGAAGTCGCTTTCGAATCCTCCACCCAATACGGAGTTGATGCCGGAAATCAACTTCGCAAGAAGTTTGATTTCAAGTTCCCACTCAGCGCTGTCTGCAACAACGCCCGTAGCCCCGGTTTGATCGAAAATCCAATCGGTTGCCCAATCGGTCATTCCACTTGAATCCAAAAGGGTGTAAATCAAATCCGGAAGGACGACGCGTAAAATCGTGGAATCATTGAAGGATAGTAAAATGTTCTCAACTTTCGCAGGGTCGGATAATTCCGTCATGAAGTCGAAATCGGGATCGTCCATGTTGACGAGCAAATCTTTGATTTCATCGATCACGGAGATCAACGTGATGATTTCGGCATCCCATGCTTGTTCGATCGT
>Ga0116204_1000475_pt1 | contig 22839 bp, 17 predicted proteins | sample LakKivwa52mmetaG_FD_94481 | JGI IMG/M metagenome (GOLD analysis project Ga0116204, IMG submission 94481) | Anoxic lake water microbial communities from Lake Kivu, Rwanda to study Microbial Dark Matter (Phase II) - Lake Kivu water 52m metaG | ecosystem: Environmental > Aquatic > Freshwater > Lake... | reverse complement strand
CATACAATGTCAACAAAAAAATGCACATTGCGAAAAAATATTTTTTATTCGGCGGATCATTGCGAGGAAAAATAGGATAGGAGCGGATCAGAAGCGCGAAAAATCTTCACTCTTCATTGCTGAGCGCCAAACATCACTGTCCACTGAATTCACTTGCAGGAAAGGCATTTCTCGTCTAAAATGTCCCCGAAATACGGGCCCTTTACATTACCGCCGAGAGGTGCTCCCTTTGATCGTCAAAACCATCAGCTCCACCGTCATCGGCATCGATTCCCATCCCGTCACGGTCGAGGTCGACCTCGCCGCGGGTCTTCCTCTTTTTTCGACCGTCGGTCTTCCCGATGTGGCCGTCCGGGAGAGCAAGGACAGGATCAAAGCCGCCATTAAAAATTCCGGCTACCCATTCCCCGGTCATCATGTCACCGTCAATCTCGCCCCCGCAGACATCAAAAAGGAGGGCACCGCCTTCGACCTCCCCATCGCTGTGGCAATCCTGGCCGCTCAGGGTTTGCTGCCCATCGCGCCGCTCGCCGATTATCTTCTCCTTGGCGAACTCTCCCTGGACGGCGGCGTCAAGGGGATCCACGGCGCACTATCCGCAGGTTTCCGGGCAAAGGCGATGGGGATCCGGGGGATGATCCTCCCCAGGGTAAACGCCGCCGAGGCAGCCCTTGTCGCCGGGATCGAAGTCATTCCGGTGGATCACCTCTTCGAGGTCGTGGAGTTTCTCGGCGGCCGGGTAGAGATCGCGCCGGTCCGGGTCGATGTCGGGGAGCTCTTCCGGAAAAGCCGCGACTACCCGTTCGATTTCAGCGAGATCCGGGGCCAGCAGCAGGCCAAGCGCGCCCTGGAGGTCGCCGCAGCCGGCGGACATAACGTTTTGATGATCGGCCCCCCGGGGGCCGGGAAGACCATGCTCGCCCAGCGTCTCGTGACGATTCTTCCCGATCTTTCCCTCCCGGAGGCTATCGAAACGACGAAGATCTTCTCCGTTGCAGGCCTCCTGGACAGGCAGTCGGGGATCCTGGGGACCCGTCCCTTCCGGTCGCCTCACCACACAATCTCCGACGCGGGACTGGTTGGAGGGGGCCATGTCCCTCGTCCGGGTGAGATCAGTCTGGCTCATTACGGGGTTCTCTTTCTTGACGAACTGCCGGAATTTAAAAAGAACGCCCTCGAAGCGCTGCGCCAGCCTATCGAAGACGGCCGCGTGACGATCACGCGCTCTTCGCATACGGCAACCTATCCGGCCCGTTTTATGCTGATCGCTGCGATGAATCCTTGCCCCTGCGGTTATTACGGTGAAAGAAACCACCCCTGCCGGTGCACGCCCCAGCAGATCCGCCAGTATCAGGGACGGATATCGGGACCGCTTCTCGACCGGATCGACATCCATGTCGAAGTCCCCTCGGTTCGCTATCGCGATCTGACGTCGCGGGAGACAGGCGAACCCTCCGCCGTGATCAAGGGTCGGATAGAAAGGAGTCGTGAAATCCAGAAACGGCGCTTCCACGGTGATGAAATTCCTTTCAACGCCCGTCTGTCGGACCGCCAGGTCCGGGCGCTATGCCCCCTCGACGAAGATTCGCAAAAACTGATGGAGATGGCCATCGACCGGCTGGGTCTCTCCGCCCGCGCCAACACCCGGATCCTGAAAGTCGCCCGGACCATTGCCGACCTCGAAGGCCTTCCCGAGATCCGTTCCTCGCATATCGCGGAAGCGATTCAATACAGAAGCCTTGATTGCCGGTTGATTTAGTGATAAGGTCGTAAAAAATCGCACACCATTTGAGGGAGGTTGCTCGAGGAGATGACAATGGAAATCAGGATTGTTCAAGCCTCTCCTGAAAAGAGGAAGGCAAAGCCTGCCGATGAGTCGCAGCTGGGCTTCGGAAAGATCTTCAGCGATCATTTTTTCACCATGTCCTACCATGCGGGACGGGGCTGGCATGATCCGCTGATCGAACCTTACCGGCCGCTCCAGCTCGATCCCACAGCGATGTGCCTCCACTATGCCCAGGAGATCTTTGAGGGGATGAAGGCCTACCGGGGAAAAGGCGGGGCCATTTTCCTCTTCAGGCCGCTGGAAAATATCCGTCGGATGAATGTCTCGGCGGAACGTCTCTGCATGCCGAAGCTCGATGAAGCGCTTTTTATGGAGGCGCTGAAGAAACTGATTCTGATCGACAGGGAGTGGATCCCCCGCGGAAGCGGCACCTCCCTTTACATCCGGCCGACGATGATCGCATCGGAAGCGGCGCTTGGCGTCCACCCGGCAAACGAATACCTTTTTTTCATCATCGTGGGACCGGTGGGGGCATACTACCCCGAGGGATTCAGCCCGACCAAAATTTACGTCACGGAAGAATACTGCCGGTCGGTCCCCGGCGGAACCGGCTCCATCAAAGCTGGAGGCAATTATGCTGCAAGTCTCTATGCCAGCGAAATGGCAAAGAAACTGGGTTACACCCAGGTCTTGTGGCTCGACGCCATCGAGAGGAAATATGTCGAAGAGGTGGGGACGAGCAACATATTCTTCGTCATCGGCGATGAACTGATCACCGCCCCTCTGGCGGGGACGATCCTTCCCGGTGTGACCCGTGACTCGGTGATCCAACTGGCCAAAAGCTGGAGGGTCAAGGTCTCGGAAAGACGTCTTTCCATGGACGAAATCATGGATGCAATCGCCAGCGGCGCCCTCAGGGAGGCATTTGCCTCGGGAACGGCCGCCATCGTTTCACCGGTCGGTCAGCTCTGCTACCGGGGAAAGGTATACCCCATCAACGAGGGGAAAACAGGCAACCTGACGGAAAGACTATATAATGAGATATTACAGATTCAGTACGGCCAGAAGGATGATCCCTTCGGCTGGAGGATCAAAATTGCCGACTGATCGGGAGGTCCATCGGATATTTCCATTGATCCGGGAACTTGGAAAGGGAATCCACAGGTGTGTGGAGAGGGTTGTGGATAAACCTGTGGATAGCTCGTGTAACTCATCGGATGTCTCGATTTTATACCGATTTGCATAAGGTTTAGGCTGTAAATATGTTATTTAATAACAGATACTTAGAATCGAACAACGCCATCTCGGCCACTTACGGGACCTTTTTGCCGGAAGATAAGGTCCGCGGGAAAAATGTGCCGTTTTCGCACTTCCCGGCGGGCGGTTTTCCTGTCAGCCGGGACCGGATTCCCGCCTTCCGGCAGACGGGGATGGCCATCCTCTCGTTTGTACTCCTTTTGCTTCCCACTCCCGTCGTCCTTGCCCAGCCCCTCTCGCTGGAACAGTTGACCGCAAAGACCCAGGAGACGTATGAGAAGACCATCGACCTGAAGGCGCTCTTTATCCAGGAGGTGACCATCAAATCCATGAAGAAGACCGAACGGGAAGAGGGTACGGTCTACTTCAAAAATCCAAGAATGATGCTATGGGATTATGCCAAGCCGAAGTCCAAAAAGCTGGTCATCAACGCCCAGAAGGCCTGGCTTTACGTCCCCGAAGACCGCATGGTTTACGTCCAGAACGCCGAAGATGTCTACCGGTCGCGAATGGCCGTTAAATTCCTCTCCGGCATCGGCAAGCTCTCTGAGGATTTTCAGATCCGTTTTTCGAAGGATCACCCTATCGACAGGGAAGGGAATTACAACCTCGTCCTGACGGCCAAGGAATCGGGAAGCGGCGTCGACCGGCTGCATATCACCGTCGATGGAAAGATCTTCCAGATCCTCCAGTGCCGGTTCAAGGACTCATTCGGAAACACCACCCTGCTCGGTTTCAGCGATTTCAGTCTGAATACGGGCATTCCCGACAGGTTTTTCACCTTCAAGGCGCCGGAGGGCGTTGATGTAGTCAGCATGCCGCAGTAAGAGATCTTATGATCAGGATTGACTGCTCAAAACCGGCATCTCACAAAACCGATCGGGAATGGCTGGAGTCCGACGGTCAAGGGGGATACGCTTCGAGCACCCTCGAAAATTGCCACACGCGGCGTTACCATGGCTTGATGGTGGTCAATCTCCCGGCCCCGGAGGGCCGGTACGTCCTCTTTTCCAAGTTAGAGGACTCCTTATCTGTCGATGGAGGTGAATATTTCTTCACCTCCCACCGGTATCCCGGCGTTTTTTTCCCACCGGCGCCGCCCCTTCTGGAAGAGTTCATCCTCGACATCTGCCCCCGTTTCATCTACCGGGCAGGGGAAATCGGTATGCGGAAATCCGTGATCCTTCTCAAGGGCAGGGACACCCTTCTGATCCGTTACGACCTGACACACGGTCCGGCGCGGGGCGTCCTCCGCCTGAAGCCCTTCCTGGCCTTTCGGAATTATCACGCGATCGCCCATCAAAACCCCTATCTTCGCAGTCGGACGGAAATGATCGAAAATGGCTTCATGATCGAACCGTACGCAGGCATGCCGCCGCTTTTCGTCCATACCTCGACAGTCTCACGTTTCATCCCTTCCCCCCTTTGGTACAACCGTTTCGAATATGCCGAGGAGAGAGAGCGCGGTTTCGACTGGCAGGAGGATCTCTATCTACCCGGAATTCTGGAGAGCGAGATCGAAGCCGGGGGCTCGTTGATATTAATGGTCTCTATCGGCCATTCCGGTAAGGAACTGTTGATGTACGGGGAAGCAGACCCCTCGCTGCACCTCCGGCAGACGACGGACGGCGGGGGAGCAGCAGGCAAAACCGTGACAGGGAAAAGTCCATTCGCACTCTGGGAGGCTGAGGTCGCCCGGCGACAGTCGACGGCAGAAGATGAAACGGTCGCCGGCGGATTCGACGATGAGGACCGGGACCTTTTCCTCGCCCTGCTCCGCGCAGGACGCCAGTTTCTCATTACGACACCGTCGGGGAGACCGGCGATCATCGCCGGCTACCCCTGGTTCGGGAGCTGGGGCCGGGACACACTGATCTCCCTCCCTGGCCTCGCCTTTTGCGCAGGCCGGATCGAGGAAGGGATCCAGATCCTGACCGAAATCGGCCGGCACGAGCGGGAGGGTCTCCTCCCCAACTTCTTCTCCACAGACGGCGCCCCCGAGGCTTACAACACCGTCGACAGCTCGCTGCTCTATTTCCGGGCCGTCCAGGAGCTCCTCCGGGTCACGGACGATGCCGATCTCATCCGCAGCCGCTTCTGGCCTGTCATGAAACGGATCATCACCCGCTTCATGGCCGGGACACGGTTTGGCATATGCATGGACATCCGGGGTCTCCTCCATGCCGGCGAGGAGGGCAAGGCCCTCACCTGGATGGACGCCATCGTGGGGGGAAGACCTGTGACACCCCGTTATGGTTATGCCGTCGAGATCAACGCCCTGTGGTACAACGCCCTCGCTTTCGCGACCTACCTCGCCCGGCGATTCGACGATCGGGAAGGATCATCCGCCGACAGACTTCCTCCTCTCCGCAAAGCTTTCCGGGAGACCTTCTGGATACCGGAGAAAGGCTGCCTCGGGGATGTCTTTCACTACGGCATTCTCGACTACGCCGTCCGACCGAACCAGCTCTTTGCCGTCTCACTCCCCTTCTCGCCCCTCGATCCCGCCGAGCAGGCCGCCGTCGTCCGGACCGCTCGGGAGCAACTCCTCACCCCCTGCGGGCTCCGCACCCTCTCGCCCGCCGATCCGGCTTACAGGGGCCTCTACCGGGGAAACGGCGCCGAGCGGGACGCCGCCTATCACCAGGGAACCGTCTGGCCCTGGCTGCTCGGCCCATTCGGCGAAGCCGCCCTGCGTGTCGCCGAAGACCGGGAAAAGGAAAAGGCGTTTCTCAGGGGACATCTCCGGATCTTTTTACAAAACCACCTGCGGGAGGCGGGAATCGGCAGCGTCTCGGAGGTCTTCGACGGGGATCCGCCCCACCGGCCGGGAGGCTGCATCTCCCAGGCCTGGAGCGTCGCCGAACTGATCCGCCTCTACCTGCTCCTCCGAGAATGAATTCCCTTGATCCCGACGGCTTTTTAATATGTCAGTTACGCGTCATATCCTTTATCTTGACACCTTTTTTCGCCAGGTCATTCTTACGGGCCAGGAGTTCCTTCCCGGCAATGATGTCTATGACGTATATCAGGTTGCCCCCTCTCTCGGCGTACTTCCGGCCATACGATATTGGAATCTCGGGCGTCACATCGCCCAGAAGCGAACGGGCGACAGACTCGACTTTCCGTGCGCCATTCGCCAGGAGGATGACCGTTCTTGCCTGATAAACGAGTTCCGCCCCCATGCTGACAGCGTAGTGTGGAGAATCGCCGACGGTGGGAAAATGGCCGTCTTTCACCGCGTTGGCAATTGTGTCGTCGTCAAGCTTGACGAGCATGACCGAGCTGCCCGGGAAGGGTATCCCCGATTCGTGGAAGGCGACGTGACCCCGTCCGCCCACCCCGATGATCTGCAGATCGATGCCGCCTGCCTCCCTGATCTTCCTGGCGTAGCCGTCTAAAATATCTTTCCTGATCCAGGCCAGATAGGCGGAGTTGGCCCTGGCCTTGATGGCGATGGACTTTCCGGCGTCCGCACCCTTGAATGCCCAATCGTCTTTGTTTTCCTTCAATTCCCTGATCAGTCTTTTCTGATCGATGAGCGACCCATAGGGAAGACGCGTTTCTATAAACTTGCGCTTCAGAAGGCAAAACAACTCCTGAATCATGAAGTAGGCATAGCTTTCCGGATGGACCACCCGCTGTTGCACGTTATCGCCGGGCAGGCCCACATACTCGTCGAGATTGAAGCTCCGGATACGTCCGGCATCAAACCGACCGTCATTGGATGCCCGAACGAGGTGTTTATAAAGTTTTGTCGGCGTGTTCCCCGTGGCAAGTCCTAAAACAGCCTGATCCTTCTTTTTGAGTGTGGCGATGATTTCTGCGATGACGATGTCGGCGCCGACTTGACTCATTTCGTCAAAATCACGCGTAACAAAAACCGTTATTCCCATGGTTTGCCCTACACTCCTGGTTGAAGATGGTTATATGAAGACCTGTGCCGATGGACCCCGCTTCTTAACCGATTTCCTGCTTCACGACATCGGCAATCTGCCGGCAATATTTTTCCGTTGCCTCAGGGGACGGTCCTTCTACCATAACGCGACACATATTCTGGGTGCCGGAATACCGGACCAGGACGCGACCCTCGTCGCGGAGTTCTTGCTCCACCTGCTCGATGACCTCCACGATGCGGGGCACGGCGGATACGTCGGGCTTGCTCTTGACATCCACGTTGATCAGTTTTTGAGGGAAAATATCCATCTGGCGGGCCAGTTCGGAAAGGGGCTTGCCCTCCCGAATCATGACGGCGACCAGTTGCAATGCGGCGATAATGCCGTCGCCCGTGGTGTGGTGATCGAGGAAAATCATATGCCCCGCTTCTTCGCCCCCGATGATCGCGCCCAGCCGCTGCATATCCTCCAGAACGTAACGGTCCCCGACCTTGGAGGCGTGGTGCCTGAAGCCATATTTTTTGCACGCAACGGTCAAGCCGAGGTTGCTCATCACCGTGCTCACGAGGAGGTCCTTTTTCAATTTACCATCTTTTTTCAACATGTTGGCACAGATGATGAGAATCTGGTCCCCGGTGATCTCATTGCCCTTTTCATCCACAGCAATGAGACGATCGCCATCCCCGTCAAAGGCCAGCCCGATGGCCGCCCCGCACTCGACCACCTTTTTTTTCAAACGCTCGGTATGCTGGGAGCCGCATTGGTCGTTGATATTCATGCCGTCCGGCGTCTTGTGAATAACCTCCACATCGGCGCCGAGTTCGACGAAGGTATCCGGCGCCACCCGGTATGTGGCGCCGTTGGCGGTGTCCAGAGCGATCTTCATCCCTTCCAGGGAAAGATTGCGGGGAAAGGTGTTTTTCAGAAAAACGATATACCGCCCATTCACCCCTTCGAGTCGGGCGGCCCTTCCCATGTCTTTTGCCGACGGCAGCATGTCAGTGAGTTTGTTGTTGAGGATCAGGTCTTCGATGACCTCTTCCTGGGCATCGGTGAGCTTGTAGCCGTCGCCGCCGAAGATCTTCAGGCCGTTGTCCTGGTAGGGGTTGTGGGAGGCGGAGATGACGACGCCCGCGTCGGCCCGCATGCTCAGGGTGGCAAAGGCAATGCCCGGTGTCGGCAAAACGCCGACCAGATACGCCTGGCCTCCCATGGAGGTGATGCCGGCCTCCAGGGAGCTTTCCAGCATGTACCCGGAAATTCGGGTGTCCTTCCCGATAATGACAACGGAACGGTGTCCTTTCTTCTTAAAAAGGTGCGCCATGGCCTGTCCGACGCCGAAGGCGATCTCCGCGCTCATAGGATAACGGTTCGCTTCACCTCGTATTCCGTCGGTTCCGAATAATTTTCCCATATTTCTTCTCCTTATCGACATTACGTATCATTTCTTGAATAAATGCATGGACGGCACGGCCTGTGAGATATGCCCACACCAATCGGCTACGATGCCGTTGAGCCACTCGATGCCTTTGGACGAGACATCGGGAGGCATCTGCTGGATCGCTTCGATGTAGTTCTTCCTGTCGCTCCCGGCTGTCTTCTGAAAATCGGAGAGGAAGGCCTCCCGGGCTTTTTCTGTTGCATCACCCCGGATGCCCTCGGCGAAAAGACCTTCCAGGCAGAGCACACCTTCATAAAACGCCTGCCTTTGCTCCTGCTGCTCCGGGAATCTTTTCTGCGAGGAGGGGGATATGACCGTCTCCGCCATGGCCTTGAGCCTTTTCAGGCGTTCTTTCTTGGCGAGGGAAAGTTGATCCATGGCGCCTGCGTAAACGAGAGCGCCGAATTCCTGCGCCGCAAAGTATGATTTTCTGACATGCGTGTACCATGAGTCGAGGGCCGTCAGGTTGGCGAGATAAAGAAGGTTATTCTGCAGGATGCGTCTGATATTGGGATAGGCCACCGGGATAAAGACCTTCGTTTTGTTGGAAGAGGCCGCATTGGTGATCAGTTTATTGTTTTCCGGGCAGTCCTGCCGCAAAATGGAGCCGGCTGCGACGATATTGCCATACCCAAGTCTCAGCGGCCCCACCATGCCTCCCTGACCGCCCAGGAAAATTGGGGGCTGATTCAGCATGACCCCCCGGGGCACGTCGCCGATGAGCGAGGCCGTTGCCTTGTCCTGGTTGGGCGTGTAGTTGAAATGGATATAGGAACTGCCGACCTCGCTGTGATTCTTTCTGCTGGTGCCCCCGGCCATGAGGCAGTCACAGAAGTTGATGAGACTCCCCAGGGTCACGAAAGGAAAAAGAATGGTCTGCTTCAATCCGACGCAATGAGCCCCGTTGGCTTCTTCCTCCAGAATCGTCCCTTCGCGCACGTGGGCGCACATCCCCATATTGGCCTTTTCCAGGAAGACGGAATGCTGGAAGAAACCGCCCTTTAATTCCACCTTTGGTCCGAGGAAGCAGTTTTCAATGGTCGCCGGAGCCTCGGATCCGAGACGGCAACCTTCCGAGATGACTGTCTTTTTCCCATAAATTCTACACCCCGGATAGATTTTGACTCCCTTTCCCGAGATCTGATCAACAGAAACTTCTTCACCTATATCGATGGTCATGGGATTGGGGATATCGACCGCTTTGTTCAGCAACTGGCGTATCTTCTCGCAGGATTTCGGTTTAAAGTCCATTCTGCCTCCTGAAAAATCCGTGCTTCTATAAAATAACTGAGTATTTTTTATCAGCTATCTGCCGTCAGGTCAATGGGAAATCCCCGTATGACGGAATAGACATCGCCGCTACAAATCTTTTGGGGTTATCTTCGCTACCCTTTCCACACGACCGGAATCAAAGCCCATCCTGACACAGCAGCCGGCAAGAAAATCTTCTGGCCGGCGGGGGTTTACTTTTGGGCGCAACTGTGTCAAAGTGTCCATGCTTTAGCCATTGAGGCAGATACGGACGGACGGGAACCCTTTATTCAACTCCGATGAATCTGTAAAAAGGCCGACGGCCCCTGCGAGACAAAGGAGCTTGCACACGATGCGAATTCTCATGTTCGGGTGGGAGTTCCCACCCAGAATGAGCGGCGGTCTGGGCACGGCCTGTTTCGGCATGACCAAGGCTCTGGCCGGTCTCGGCCATCGGATCACCTTCGTCCTGCCGCAGGCCGAAGAGACCTCTGCCCCCTTTTTGAATCTCGTCCCCGCATACGGTGTCTCCTTTTCCGGCGCCGAACCAAAAAACCTGGAGAGCGAGCCCCTCAATCGGCTCACGGTCACTCCCATCCCCGCCCTGCTGAGCCCCTACCTCAACGAGGGCCGTTACCGGGATCTCACTCTTTCCGGAGGAAGCAGGTTTCGGGATTCCACCGCCGTCTACGGCCTTGACCTGATCGCCGAAGTGATCCGCTACGGACGGGCCGCCGGGGTCGTCGCGGGGCGCTTTTCCTTCGACATCATACACGCACACGACTGGATGACCGTCCCCGCCGCCCTCCTCGCCCGCCGGATCAGCGGGAAACCGGTCGTCCTGCATGTCCACTCGCTTGAATATGACCGGAGCGGCGAAAACGTCAACGGGGAGATCCTCGATATCGAAAAGGAGGGGCTCCGGCAGGCCGACCGCCTCATCGCGGTGAGCCACCGGACAAAGAGGATGATCGTGGAGCGTTACGGGATACCGCCGCAGAAAATCTCCGTGATCTACAACGCCGTCTCCCGGAATGAAGCGCAGCGGATCTACCGCATCGAACGGACGGGAAAGCAGAAAATGGTCCTCTTTCTCGGCCGGATCACCTTCCAGAAGGGACCGGACTACTTCGTCGAGGCAGCGGCCAGGGTCCTTAAAGTCCTCCCCGACGTGACCTTCGTCATGGCGGGCGCCGGCAACATGATGGGGCAGATGATCGAACGGGTCGGCGAGTTGAAGATCGGCAACCGTTTTCATTTCACGGGATTCCTCCAGGGGGAGGAGATCGAACGGATCTTCTCGCTGAGCGACCTTTACGTCATGCCGAGCGTCTCCGAACCGTTCGGCATTTCCCCCCTTGAAGCGATGCTCTACGACGTTCCGGTGATCCTTTCCCGCCAATCCGGCGTCGCGGAGATCCTCAAACATGCCCTGAAGGTCGATTTCTGGGACATCCGGGATATGTCCGCCAAGATCATCACCGTCCTGAAACACCCTGCCCTGATGGAAGTGATGGCTATGAAAGCAAAGGAGGAGCTCCGGACGATCCGCTGGGACACTGCCGCAGAGCGAATCAGCGAGCTCTACCGGGAGATGGTTTAAGCCTTTAATGGCGCCTTGATGTTTCTGAAACTGGAAAATGACACATATGCCGAGCGTCTGTCTCTATTTTCAGGTCCATCAGCCCTGCCGTCTCCGAAGATACTCCTTCTTTGACGTGGGTCACATCCACAATTACGAGGATGAGACGGAAAACCGCCGGATACTTGACCGGATCGCCCGGAAGTGTTACCTTCCTACAAATGCCCTTCTGCTCAAGATGATCGCGGAGCATGAGGGAAAATTCCGGATCGCTTTTTCTCTCTCCGGCTCTGTCCTTGACCAGATCGAGCGGCGCCGGCCGGATGTCCTGGAGAGCTTTCAGCGGCTGGCCGTGACGGGATGCGTCGAATTCCTGAACGAGACCGATGGCCATTCTCTCGCTTTTCTCTTCTCACCGAGGGAGTTTAAGGCGCAGGTCCTCCTCCACAGAGCAAGGGTCCGCGCCCTTTTTGATCAGGATAGTCGGACATTCCGTCACACGGAGCTGATCTACAGCAACGATCTGGCGAAGGCGGCCGAGAAGTTAGGTTATGCAGTCATTCTCGCCGAAGGAACGAAGAAGATCCTGGGCCGGCGTAGCCCAAACCAGGTCTACCGCCCGGCGGGTTGCAGAAAACTGAAGATCCTCCTGAGGAATTACCGCCTCTCGGACGACGTGGCCTTCCGCTTCTCCGACCGGAACTGGGCGGAATATCCCCTCACGGCAGCCAAATACGCCCACTGGCTCCACCGGATCAGTAGGGAAGAGGCAGTGATTAACCTTTTTATGGATTATGAAACCTTTGGCGAACACCAGTGGCAAGAAACGGGGATCTTTGATTTCCTCCGTGCCATTCCCGGGGAGATTCTCCGGCATAAAGATTTTCGTTTCGAGACGCCCGGCGAGGCGGCCGCTGGCCATGATCCGGCCGGTGAGATCGATTGCCCGGGCTTCATCTCCTGGGCCGACGAGGAGCGAGACACATCGGCCTGGCTGGGAAACGCCATGCAGCAGGATGCGGTCCACACGCTGTACAAGATGGAATCCGCCATTCGCAGACGGAAGGACGAAGGTCTGCTCAGGACCTGGCGGATGCTCCAGACGTCCGACCATTTTTACTACATGTGCACGAAATGGTTTTCCGACGGGGATGTCCACCGTTACTTCAACCCCTATGAGTCTCCCTATGAGGCCTATATCAATTACATGAACATACTCGACGATCTGTCGCAATCCATCAAGAATAGTAAAGGAGAATCGCCATGACGGAAACGAACCCTCTCTGCCTCTTCGAGGTGAGCTGGGAGGTCTGCAACAAAGTCGGTGGAATCTACACTGTCATCATAAGCAAAATCCCCGAGGCAACGAAAATCTACGGGGAAAATTACATCCTCCTCGGCCCGGACCTCAAGACCAACCCCGACTTCGAGGAAACGGACGAGGAGTGCTGGAATCGCATCCGCGAAGGCGTGGCCATCAAGGAGATCCCCTGCCGTTTCGGACGCTGGAAGGTCCCCGGCGAACCCAAAGCGGTTCTCGTCAGCTATGGCAAGAAATACGACAAGGACCAGCTCCTCTTTCGTCTATGGGAAGATTTCGGGGTCGATTCGATCGCCGGGGGGTGGGACTATATGGAACCGGTGATGTTCAGCTATGCGGCAAGCGAGGTCATCGAGACGATCTACAACCTCTACGCGAAACCTCAGGGGATGCAGGCCGTCGCGCAATTCCACGAGTGGATGACGGGAGCGGGTCTCCTGGGACTGAAAAAGCGGGTCCCCGAGATCGGCACCGTCTTCACGACACACGCAACAATACTCGGAAGAACGCTTGCCGGTTCCGGAATGGATATCTACACGGCGATGGACCACATCTCGCCGCAGCGGGAGGCGAGCACCCACAACATTACGGCAAAATGCTCGATGGAAACGGCATCGGCCCGCGAGGCGGACTGCTTTACGACGGTAAGCGATATCACCGCCCGGGAGGCAAAGAACTTCCTCGGGCGGGCGCCGGACCTGATCACGCCGAACGGTCTGGATATGGAAAACATCCCCGACCTCGCGGCGGACCGCAGTTTAGCCCTCAAGTCCCGGAATGAGCTCCTCGCCGCCGCCGGTCGTATACTCTACCGGGATCTGCCAGCCGACACCCGGATCATGGTCATCTCGGGGCGTGGTGAATACCACAACAAAGGGATCGACGTCTTCCTCGAGGCACTTGCCCGTCTGAATGCGGAGACGGGGTCGAACCAGACCGTCATCGCCTTTCTTTTCGTCCTGAGCGGCTACACCGACCTGATCCCGTGCCTCAAGACCGACGCCAGACCCGACCCGGCGAACCCGCCCATCTCCACCCACCGGTTGCAGTTCGAGGCCTCCGACCCCATCATCCAGGCCTGCGAACGCCTCGGTCTCAAGAATTTCCCCCAGAATCGGGTCCAGGTCATCTTCGTCCCCGCCTATCTGAACGGTCATGACGGATTTATCAACATGCCCTATTACGAGGCGCTCGCCGGGTGCGACCTCGGAGTCTTCCCCTCCTACTACGAGCCCTGGGGGTACACCCCGCTGGAAAGCGCCGCCTACGCCGTGCCGACGCTCACGACCGATCAGGCCGGCTTCGGCCTCTGGGCGAAGCAGATGGCGGCCGGCGATTGCAGCGGGATCATCCTCCTCAAACGCCTGGGACAACCGGAAGCGGTGATGACCGACAACCTCCACGCCATCTTCCGGAATTTTCTTACCCTGAACGAGGACACCCTGCAGTGTATGAGAACCGACGCCCGCGCTGTCGCAGTCCGAGCAAACTGGAAGGATTTCTTCCGTTACTACAAAGAGGCTTACGACCACGCCCTCGCGGTCGCAGGCGTGCGCGCCGAGAAGCTCGCCGCGGGCGATCTCAAAGCGGAAGCGAGGCATACCTACGCCGGCATGGTTTCAGTCCAGCCCCATTTCCGAACCTTCACGGCAGTGGCCAACCTCCCGGAAAAGATCTCCCGCCTTCGGGAACTCGCCCACAACCTCTGGTGGGCCTGGAATCCCCGCGCCCGCGAACTGTTCTCCGCCCTCGACCCCAAACTCTGGGAGCGGATGGGCAACAATCCCGTCCGGATGCTGGAGACCGTTTCCGCGGAGCGGCTTCGGGAGGCTTCGGAAAATGCAAGCTACATGAACCTCTACAACCAGATCTTCCGGCATTTCGACGACTATATGAACGACAGGGCCCCTTCGCCGTTGATCGGACCGCCCGACGGAATCAAATGGTCTCAACCGGTCGCCTACTTCTCGACCGAATATGGTCTCCATGACAGCCTGCCCATCTATTCCGGAGGCCTGGGCACCCTCTCCGGAGACCACCTCAAGACGGCGAGCGACCTGAACATCCCCCTCGTAGGCATCGGTCTTCTCTACAAGAACGGATTTTTCAGACAGATTATCGATAAAAACGGCGCCCAACTGGCGGAGTATCCGGAAAACGACTTCTCCAGAATGCCTCTGCAGATCGTCCAGGACGACCGGGGGGATGCCGTGCAGATCTCCCTGGATCTTCCCGGGAGAACGCTCTTCGCCAATATCTGGGAGGTTCGGGTGGGGCGAGTCTCGCTTTACCTTCTGGACACCGATGTCCCGCGGAACACCCCCCAGGACCGGAGGATCACGGAACGACTCTACTGCGCCGAACCGCGGACGAGGATCGAGCAGGAGATCCTCCTCGGGATGGGAGGGATAAGGGTCCTGAAAAAGTTAGGAGTCCGCCCCCGCGTCTACCACATCAACGAAGGCCACTCGGCTTTCCTCCTGTTCGAGCGGATCGGTGCGCTGATGACGGAGGAGGGGCTCTCCTTCGATGAGGCGAGCGAGGTCGTCCGCGGGAGCACCGTCTTTACGACACACACCCCGGTGGAGGCCGGCAATGAAAGATTCAGCAAGGAGCTGATCGAGCATTACTTTACGAATTTCGTGAAACGGACGGGGATCTCCTGGTCCCAGTTCTGGGAACTGGGTCGCAAGGAAAGCGGTGAAGGAAGGCCCTTCTTCATGACGATCCTTGCCCTCAAGATGGCCTACCGCAGCAACGCCGTGAGCCTTCTGCACGGCGATGTTTCCCGCCGGATGTGGCGGGACGTCTGGAAAGGATTCGACGAATCGGACATCCCCATCGGTCACGTCACGAACGGCGCCCATGTGCTCTCCTACATCGCCCCCCGGATGAAGGCGCTCCTGGATACCTATCTCGGCATGGACTGGGATCGCCATATCTCCGATCGTGAGCGGTGGAAGCGGGTCAAAGACATCCCCGACAACATTCTGTGGAGGACGCGATACGAACTCCGGCAGAAGCTGACCGACTTCCTCCGTGAAGACATCTCCCGGAACTGGGTGAAATACGGCTACTCAAAAAACTGGCAGGAGGAGCTCTACACAAAAATCAACCCGGCAACCCTGATCATCGGTTTCGCCCGGCGCTTCGCCCCTTACAAACGGGCGGATTTGATCCTTTCCGACCTTGACCGCCTGGACCGCATCCTCAACCACCCCACTCGCCCTGCCCAAATCGTCTTTGCCGGCAAGGCCCATCCGAACGACGAGATGGGGAAGGATCTGCTCAAAAAAGTGATCGCGGTCTGCAAGGATGAAAGGTTCCGGGGCAAGATCTTCTTCGTGGAGGGATACGACATCCGGATCGCCCGCCACCTTGTCCAGGGGGTAGACGTCTGGCTGAACAACCCTCGCCGCCCGCTGGAAGCGAGCGGCACCAGCGGCGAAAAAGTCGTCGCCAACGGCGTTCTCAACCTCAGCATTTCCGACGGGTGGTGGGTCGAAGGGTTCGACGGAACGAACGGTTGGACGATCGGCCCTGTCGTCCAGGGATACGCGGAAGAGACGGGCAACGCCGACGAGGAGGACGGTCAGTCTCTCTATGCACTCCTGGAAAACAGCGTCATCCCTCTCTTCTACGATCATGAGATGTCCGGCCTCCCGGAAAAGTGGATAGCCATGATCAAGCGGTCGATGCAAACCCTCGTCCCCCGTTTCAACACGGAACGGATGCTGATCGAATATTATCGAGACCTCTATCTCCCGACGGCGCGGCGGGAGCACGAACTCTACTCGGACTCCTTCCGGATGGCCCGGGAACTGGCGGACTGGAAGCGGAAGCTCCCCATGCGCTTCTCTTCACTGCGGCTTCTGGATGTCAGCATCGAGGGAATACGCGGCGACACGATCATCGTGGAGAAGCCGCTTACCGTCACCGTCCGGATCGATCCCGGAAAACTGGAACCGGAGGAGGTGCTCGCGGAACTGGTGATCGGGAGGAAGGGGGGCTCGGGCTTTGCCGATCCGCCGGAGTGTATCCCTCTGCAGATCACCGGCCGAGAGGCGGGCGGGGTCCTTACCTTCTCCGCCTCCTATACGGTCCTGCAGAACGGCGCATACGCCTACGGCATCCGGGCGCTCCCCCACCACCCGCATCTTGCCGCCAAGCAGGAGACTAGTCTGGTGTCCTGGGGATAGATATCCTTTTCTATTTCCTGCTGATGAACCAGAGGATCAGGGTGAGGATGACACTGATCAAGATGCTCGTCATCAAGGGAAAATAGAAGGAGAAACTCTTCCCCCGAAATAAGAAATCGCCGGGGAGTTTCCCCAGCAGGGGGATCTTCCCCGCGAAGAGTATGACGAGCCCTACCCCCGCGATGACCAGACCGATCACGATCAGGATCCGGCCCATGCCGGTCAAGTCAGGCATCATTCCTCTCCCCCCTGTCCGTCCCAGTCGAACGGACGCTCTTTCTCAAAGTCCGGCGAGAGCTCCCGGTCGTCGACCTCCTGGGTGTAGAGCTCCTCGAATCCCAGATCGACGGCGGCGTTCACCACCCGCTCATACTCCTGGCGGCTGATCCGCCGGCCGAGGAGGGGATGCGTCCTTACGGCCCGGGTCGGCGTGTACTGGGACATGAGGCTCAGCGGCACAAACCGGGAGATGTTCTCGCGGATCGCCTTGAGCACCGCGAGGCTGTTGTCCATCCCCCCCGGCAGGACAAGGTGACGGACCAGAACTCCCCGTTTCGCCACTCCATCCTCGATATCGAGGGCATCGCCGACCTGACGGACTATCTCGCGCAGCGAGGCAAGCGCATGACGGGGATAGTCCGGCGCCCCGGAGAAGCAACGACCCGCCTCGGCGATGCCGTATTTGAAATCGGGGAGATAGATATCCACCATCCCGTCGAGGAGACGGATGATCTTCTCCCGTTCATACCCTCCGCAGTTGAAGACGAAGGGGAGTCGGAGCCCCCGTCCCCGGGCGATAAGAAAAGCCGCCATGATCCCCGGCAGATGGGGGGTCGGCGTCACCGGCTCGATGTTGTGGCAGCCAAGTTTCTCCAACTCCAGCATAATCCCGGCAAGCGCCTCCTCGGAAACCGTCCGCCCGGCCTGGGAGTGGCTGATCTGGACATTCTGGCAGTAAATGCATCTGAGGTTGCAGGAGGAAAAGAAGATCGTCCCTGCGCCGCGCCTACCTGAGAGGGGCGGTTCCTCGCCGTGATGGGGGAGCGCCGAACTGATGACCATTCCCATGCCGAGGCGGCAGAATCCTTTTCCATCAGCCGTCCTATCCGCCCGGCACATGTGCGGGCAGAGAACACACCGTTTCAGGCATCGCTTCAGATATTCGACCCGACGCGCCGCATCCATAATGCGATTATCACCATTTTTAACCGGGCCGTCAAAGTTTTTCGACGACATCTCTGAGGCGGCCGCTCGCGATCAGTTCCAGAAACTCTTCGCCAAGCGGGGCCGCCAGCTCCACTGTCCGCCGCCAGTTTGCAATCCGAGCGGCCTGGTCCTCGATGAAGATCTTAAAATCGCCGCGATCCGGGATCCTGCCGCCGGGAAGCCCCGCGATAAACGTCTCCGACGGATAGACCATGACAACCGAGTCGAGAGCCGTCTCCGGAGGCCGTCGTCGCTTGAGCCGCTTGTCCATCCAGCCGGGGATGATCCTCTCCTGATGATGGAAAAAGAGGGTCGCTTCGTCGCTTCGCGTCGTGTAATCCTGATTGATGTGGTAGTCGAGAAACCCCCCGTCGCGGTAGACGCCGTCCGGGGCGCCGAAGATGTCCTTCACGCCGGCTACCGCTATCGGGATCGCTCCGGAAGCGATCACGGCGGATTTGAAATTGATCTCGGAAAGCGGGATGAAGCGGCCGCGGAACTCCTCCCGGAAGCAGAAATCGGGGGGCTTGGCGCCGTAAAAAAAGACGACCCGTTCGGCAAAGCGATAGATCAGCGAGGGATGAAGGGCGTTGGCCAGAAAGCTGAGGATAAACCCCGCCTTCTGCGCCAACATCCGCTCGGAGGCTGTCAGGTGCTTCATCCGGCAGGTCAATACCGCCAGGCGATACTGCTTGTTGGCCAGGGCAAAGGGAAGCGCGTCATCCTCGATATAACTGTTGATGACTGCCGTCAGGGACTGGAGAATCGTCTCGGGGGTGTCCTTCCTCGCGTAAGTTGCCGAGATGTAAGCTTCCATCAAGCGGTGGTAGCTTTTGACCGCCTCCGGCTGCAACCAGGCGGCAAAACGCCAGGCCCCCGCCGAGGCGCCGACCAGCCAGATCGGACGGGTTCTTCCCAGCAGGCCTTCCTCTAAAAGTGTGAGATCGAAACCGCTTGCAACAAGCCACCGAGGGCCCCCCGCCGGGCCTACATAGGTCCCGATGCAATCCAGGTTGAAGCCGCTGGCCCGGATTTGGTCATAGGCGCGCCTGCCTGCCCTGACGCGGATGTTATCCATGCTCATGTCCCTTATGACATGCCGGTCTCAATCGGTCTTGACACATCCCGCCCGGTCCTGTACATTATTCCCGCCCGTCTTAAATAAAACGATGGGCGGGTTTTATACGAACATCATTAGGTTTGTCAACGACTAAAATCGATCTGTACGGCAGGCTCGATCATGACATCGGACGCATAAGATAATCGAGGATTGGCTGAGTGACGGAGATAGGATTACAGATGGCTGAGATGGGTCGTCGGGCCAGACAGGCCTCAACCATTCTCGCCAGGATCTCTACGGATGTCAAAAACCGGGCGCTCGTCGCGATGGCGGACGCCCTCTTGTCAAACCAGGAGTTTCTGATCGCGGAAAACGCCCTGGATGTGGAGCGCGCCCGACAGGACGGCCTTCCCGGGGCGATGATCGACCGCCTTACGCTCTCGGAGACGATCGTCAGAGGGATCGCACGGGGCCTCACCGAGGCGGCCACCCTGCCTGACCCGGTGGGAAGTATCGCATCCCTGCGACGGCGACCGAATGGCCTGACCGTCGGCCGGATGAGAATCCCCCTCGGGGTAATCGGCATCATCTACGAATCCCGTCCGAACGTCACCGCCGACGCGGCTGCCCTTTGTTTGAAGTCGGGCAACGCCGTCATCCTTCGCGGCGGCTCTGAAGCGATCCGCTCCAACCTCGCCATCTGCCGCATCATCCGGGGTGTGCTCCGTGACCTTTCGCTCCCCGAAGCGGCAATCCAGATCGTTCCCGTGACCGACCGGGAGGCCGTCTATGAACTGCTCCAGCTCGAGGAGACGATCGATGTGATCATCCCCCGCGGCGGGGAGGAGCTGATCCGTGCCGTCGTCCGGGATTCCAAAATCCCTGTAATCAAGCATTACAAGGGAGTCTGTCACATCTTCGTTGACGAAAGCGCCGATCTCGACATGGCCGTTCGGATATGCATGAATGCAAAAACCCAGCGGCCCGGGGTCTGCAACGCCATGGAGTCGCTCCTTGTCCACGAGGCCGTTGCCCCCGTATTCCTGCCGGCAGCGGCAGCTCCGCTCCGGGAGGCAGGTGTGACCATCAGAGGCTGCCCCCGAACACGGGCGATCCTGCCGGATGCAGAAGAAGCGACCGAAGAGGACTGGTATCGGGAGTACCTCGAACTGATCCTCTCGGTACGCGTGGTCTGCGACCTCGATGAGGCGATCGCCCATATCGAAAAGTACGGCTCCCTCCATACCGAAGCGATTGTCACCGAGAATTATCAGCAGGCGCAACGATTTCTTTATGAGGTCAATTCTTCAACTGTTCTTGTCAACGCCTCCACGCGTTTCAGCGACGGTTTCGAGTTGGGGCTCGGGGCGGAGATCGGCATCAGCACCACCAAGCTCCACGCGTTCGGGCCCATGGGATTGGAAGAGCTGACGACAACCAAATTCATTGTATACGGAAACGGACAGATACGATCATGAAATGGGGGTTATTCGGCGGTACATTTGATCCGATTCACATCGGCCACCTGCGGTGTGCGGAGGAGATGATTGAGATCTTCGATCTGAACCGGATCATCTTTGTCCCGGCATCGCGACCCCCCCATAAGCTCAACGGAGCCATCACCTCCTTCTACCACCGCGAACAGATGATCAGGCTCGCCATCGAGGGGAACCCGACATTCTCCTTCTCCGATGTGGAGGACCGGAGGTCGGGGATATCTTACTCCGTGGAGACAGTGGAGTACATCCTGGACAAGTACCGTCTGGAAAACCTGGACCTGTACCTCATCCTCGGTCAGGACGCTTTCCATGCAATCCGGACATGGAAAGATTGGGAAAGGCTCATCCTCTTATGTCATTTCGCCGTCATGACCCGGCCGGGTTACGTGAACCAGGGGCTGGAAGCGATCCTCACCGCGGAGTTCGCTTCCCGGTTTGTCTATGATGAGGTGGCGCAAGGATTCCGCGGACCCACAGGGCGAGTGATCTCATTTAGCGAGGTCACCTTCCTTGACATCGCCTCAAGCGACATCCGCAGACGGGCCAAGGAGGGGAAGACCGTCAAATACCTCGTCCCCGAAGAGGTCCGCCGTTACATCGTCAAGAACTCTCTCTACCGGGATCTGTAGAAAAAGGCGTCATGCCCGTCAATGCGGCATAGAGCTCTTCATGGAGAGGCATCGGAACCCCGAGGGAGTGTCCCGCCCGGACGGCAAAACCGATGAAGAGCTCCAATTCGGTCTTTCCCCCCTTTTCATAGTCGAGCTGCATGGACGACTTGGTCTCCGGGGGAAAGCGCTCGACCCTCGCAATCGCGCTTTCCACGCTGTCCGCCGGAAGCATGATCCCTTTTGCCCCGGCCAGATGCGCAATCTCCGCCATCAGCCCGCGGACCATCGCCCTCCCCTTCTCATCCGCCATGACATCGCCAAAGCACAGCCCCGTCAACGATGTCACACCGGCCATCGGACTGACAAAGAGGTACTTTGTCCAAAGGGGAACGGCAATATTGGCAGATAAGTCCACCTTGATCCCGGCGTTCCTGAAAAGGGTCTCCAGGGGTTGGTACGCGTCGGCCCGTCCGTCATCCGGTCCAAAGACAAGCTGGCAGGTCCCGCCCACCTGGCGGACGACGCCGGGCGTCTCGATGAACGAAGAGATGTAGACGCAACCGCTCAGAACCATGCCCAGGGGAAGGATCGACCGGAGTCTTTCGGCGATATCGACCCCGTTGAGCACGGGGAGAATAATCGTGTGGGCATGCAGAAGCGGATCCAGCCCCGCCGCCGCCGTCTCCAGGTCATACTCTTTCACACAGAAGAAGACCAGGTCACAGGACCCTGCCTCTGCCGGACAGTCCGTCGCCAGGTCGGGCATAAACCGGTCAATTCCCTCCACCGTCTTGAGGAGAAGTCCCTCCCTGCGGATCGCCGCGAGGTGCGCTCCCCGGGCGATAAAAACGACCCTATGTTCCGGTGAACCGGCATATTTCCCGGCAAGTTTGCCTCCGAAATAACCGCCTACCCCTCCGAGACCAACGACCGCAATCTTCATCAGGAGTCTCCTTTCTCCAAGAACCATTTACAGCAGAAATACGTTGAGACATTGACCTCTTTAAGTACCGCATTCTCTTATAAATGCAAGCCCTTTCTTGAACAACACCCTATCCTTAGCCTTTATTTCGCCTTTATTTCGTTGACATGCGAGGCTGTTTTGCGTATATTGTCCCGCATTCAAGCAAGCGCATATGACATCTCGGTTCTCCCGATGCCCTGATTCACGGTGACGATATGCAGATGGAGGGGTTGAACAAATGATGCAAAGGGCGAAGTGGGCAACTGCCCGGATTGTGTTTCTGATTATGGCATTTGCGGGTACGGCATCGGGGGGGGTGCTTGCTTACCTTTTGGGACCGGTCTATTCCTGGTATTTCTTCAACGACACCAATTTTTTAAAGTACCGCCGGCTTTTCTTGCCTCTCGCCGTCTCTCACTTGAAACTGATCATCGACGGTCTCCTGAACCCGGATTACCGAAGGATGTTTACCATTCCCCTGACGACGCCACCCCTGACGAGCCCGGATCTGTCACGGGTTCAGATTAGAACCACATGGCCTGAAGGCGCGTGCGGCTGTAACGGGTGCACACAATGCTGTATCGAGAGATCCTGCCCTTTGCTCGACCCCGAACAGAATCGATGTAAAAGCTATGGTTCGTTTTTCTGGCTCTATTTCAACTGCGGACGATATCCAGAAAACGTACAGCAAATTCGCTATTATGAATGCCCAAAGTGGGAAGTCATCGATTAGACGGAAGTTTTTTCCCCTTAATTGCTAATTTTT